>VFSW01001494.1_pt1 | contig 35739 bp, 31 predicted proteins | sample 5358111 | NCBI WGS metagenome assembly VFSW01 (sample SAMN11554181, study PRJNA540505) | mine drainage metagenome | isolation source: sediment from site ElyBrook_90M | place: USA: Ely Copper Mine, Vershire, VT | collected 2017 | reverse complement strand
GCGGTGGCGAGGGAGGCACAGTGCAGCACGGGGGCAACACTTGAGCATGAGCCCCAGAAGGGGTAACGAGGCCAGCAACGAACGCGAGACTGAAACCGGCGACGAAGACCGCAAGTACGACGAAAAGACCGATGAGTATCGGTTGATTCTTGGCGGTGGTGAATGGTGTATTCATGCTTGGATGTTGGTAAGAGTGATAACAAATGTGCCCCTGCCGCATACGCGGCGTACAAAAAAAGAGGAGTGGTGGAAGGGGTGAGCCGAAGCTCACCCCACACTACGAAATGCTTACTGTATCCAGCGCCACCAGAGTATGGTGCCTGCATGGTCCGCCGGCACTGCCTTCTGGCTGGTCCAAATAATCGCGACCGGGGAACCATCGGGTGCTCGATGGTATTCGCCCGGCAGTACTCCCATCCCGCTCGTGAAATGCTCCGCGTCGGTCTTAAGGCAGATGACGACGCGAAGCTCTTCAGTCTGCGCAAAGCGAGCAGGAACACGGACGGCATACCACCCCTTCGCGACCCGGATACATCCGGTCCGATGAATCGGAAGATTGAGCGCCACGATAATATCCTGCCAGCTACAGGGGTTCGGTGCCTCCTCCCTCAGCGGGCGGTAGCCCGTCTTTTGGAAGACGGTGTAGTGTGCGACCGGTCCCTGGACCGAGATTGGGCATTCAGCTTCTTCCGCGACCGTCGGTGTGCCGAAGGTCGCAATCGGGCTGATGCCGTTCTCGCCGACGTAGTAGTAAACGTAGGCGCAGGGCGCGCGCTTTACCGGGACGAGGCCCGGATTCGCGCACTTGCCCATCAAAACAATGCGACCCGTGTGCTTGTTGGCATAGACCGCAGCGCCGTGCGGGATACGTTGCGGATCGCACGACATGATAATGTCATCCGTTCCGTTCGATTTCCCCCGCACACACGACGAGTAGTACTCGATGTCGGTGGGCGGTGTCACGCGCTCCAGGTCTTCGCGGAGATACCGCGGCAGATCTTCGGTACGTGAGAGCTGCGCTTCCGGGTCCCCTTGCTGAAAGGCATAGAGGAACTGGTTTGGATTTGCGTAGCAGCCTGCCAGCTTCGTACGGCCGGTAGGATCAGTCTTGAGAGACTCTTCCATACCTCGCGCGAGGCTTTCGGGCGTCGCACCCTGTGGGCAAAACGCGTGGTAGTGCAGCTGCCTGGTGGCAGCATCTGCATCGGTCGGGACCACCCAGCATATGCTGAGCAGCGCAAGAACGAAGAGCAGTGCTCTCATCTCGTTTCTCCTCTTGCGCCGCTCCTTTGGAGCGGCTTTGGTTGAAAGATCGTTAGTCCTCTCTCTTTGCAGAGAGTTATCCAACCTCGACCTGTCTGCCGGTAGGCAGGAACTAGGTCGAAGCGGGATAACTATTAACAAGATGTGCAGTAACGACGAACCGGTCTGACTTGGTGGCGAAGGAATCACAGGTCACGAGCGTGAGCTTACTTCCCTCTACCGTAAGCGGGATACCATCGCGGTTGGCATTTGCGCTCGCCACTGTCTCCACTTCGTAGACGTACGTGGTACCGGCACCCATGATGAGGATTTTGTCACCCGCCAGCAAGTTTTGAATACCATCAAAGGTCTTGTAGGCCGGATTTCGTACCACAGGAAGATAGCTCGAGTGTCCAAAGACAACAACATTCTTACCAGGAGCACCGAGAGAACCGGAGGTCGGATACCGTACGGCGCCATACAGAAGCTCTTTATCAAGGATTGCCACATCGGTCGTTGTTGGATTGGAGACGTTCGCCTGAAGTGAAAGTTTCGGAATCTCGATACGTTCCGGAAGCACCATGGTGACCGACGAACGTGATTCAGCAACCCGTGGTGTACTCTGCGACCCGTTCGGAAGCAAATCGAGACCTGCAAGAGCGAGTACAGTCGCACCAAAAATAACGAAGGTGAGAGCAACAAACTTGAGCTTGTTGACGGTCTGGGGTGTGGACGGGTGATGTCGGTTCGTCATAGTCCTAGCTATAAATACACTACATTGGCGGTGTTGTCAAGTACACCCTCATTCTTCACCTTCCGTACCCTATACTGGCGAGGTTTGACAATTAATCTTCAGTGTGGTAATAAACCCTTATGGATTCAACCCATATAACCCAGCGGGAAGATAGCGGCGCGGGCCGTAAAGCTGCGGTCAGCGGCCTTGCCATCGTTGGCTTTGTCGCACTCATTTTAATTGGTATTGCGACGGCTATTTACGCCGCTTCCTTCATCCCCAAAGCACTTTCGCGCCTTGGGTCTGCCAATGTGTATCTCTCGACCCAAAACGGTGGTGCAGACGGGGGCATTGTGGCCGTCAATCCAGGTGAGCCAGCACCGACGGTAACTCCTTCTTCCCCTGCCACGACAACCGCTCCCGCTCCGGTGGTGGTAACTACTTCCCCTGCACCCGTGCAGCAGCCACCTACCTATACCTACCGCCAGCCAACCTACCAGACGGTGCCACAGCCCTACTATGGTCGACCCGACTTGGTGACGAGCATTCTTTCCGTTGGCTACCTCCGGCGTTCAGGCGACACCAGTTCCTACATTCCTGACGACCAAGTTCCTGCGGGATACCAGGGTGCTATTCGGTTCTCTATCGCTAATCGTGGGACCGACGTAAGCGGTACCTGGAATTTCGCTGCGCGTCTTCCAAGCACGAGTGATTCGAACTACCGTTCCGGCACTCAGCGTTCGCTCTCCCCTGGCGATAGCATCGTTTTCACTCTTGGCTTTGATGGCACCGACCGGGGTCGCAGCGACATTCGCATCACCGCCGACTCGACTGATCGCGTGAGCGAGTCGAATGAGAACAACAATGAGGACTCTGAGACTATCTATCTTGGTGGGTCCTCAACTTCCAACACCACGCGTGACTACGACAGCAATGGGAACTACTGCCGCTACGGTACGTACTACCAGAACGGTTGGTATTACTGTGATTCACAGAACACCAGCATAAACCGTACGTACGATTCTTTTGGAAACCTCTGCGCGACGAGCGTACGCGTCTATCAGAATGGTATCTACACGTGCGACAGCGCGACGAACTACGGCTCTCGCGACTACGACAGCAATGGGAACTACTGCCAGTACGGGACGTACTATTCAAGCGGTCGCTACTACTGCAGCTAATTTCAACGAGCACACTTCCCTGCTCTTCATACAGGTATATGCCTGAAGCCTTCATGAACAACCTCTGCCCACGTAAAGGTTGTTCATTTTAATACTCCTTCAAAAAGTGAGCGAACGAATCGGAGCCTTCCCCCACTACACGGAGTCTTTGAACGAACGGGGTGAGCACGTTGTATGTACGAGACCAACTGGAAAGCAGTCGTAGAACAATGAGCGCAATAGAAAATAGTGCTGTTTGAGCAGAGCGAGTTCACGATTTTCGTTATGGAGCGACCATGTTCTACGCACGCCCTGGACAGCGGGCTCGTCTCGTACATACAAGATGCGAGCGAAGCCTTATATGTCGAGCGTCGCCAATTTCGCATTACTCTGAATAAAACTCTTACGGCTCGCAACATCCGTACCCATAAGCACATCAAAAATGCGGTCCGCTTCGACAGCATCTTCTACGGTCACTCGCTTCAGCACGCGACGTGCCGGGTCCATCGTCGTCTCCCACAGCTCAGACGGATTCATTTCACCGAGACCTTTGTATCGCTGAATGCTTATTTTGGGGATTTTTTTAGTACTTGTCCCTTCGGTCTCCTCCGGTTCTTCAGCGCCCTCTTCAATCACTTCTTCCTCCATACTGACCTCAACATCTCCTCCTAGTATCTTAAATTTCTCCTCGTCTGAATACGCGTAGTGAATCTCCTTACCGCGCTTTATTTTATAGAGCGGTGGCTGAGCAATGTAGACAAACCCACCATCGATAACCGGTCGAAAGTGGCGGAACAAGAGCGTAAGTAGCAGCGTGCGAATATGGGCACCATCAACATCGGCATCAGTTGCAATGATGACTTTGTGGTACCGCAGCTTGGTGATATCAAAAATGTCGCCTATGGCGGTACCGAGTGCAATCACCAGGTTTTTAATCTGCTCGGAAGCGAGCATTTTATCGAGCCGCGCTCGCTCAATGTTCAGAATTTTGCCGCGCAGCGGTAGAATGGCCTGCGTACGCCGGTCCCGTCCCATCTTCGAGGAACCACCGGCCGAATCTCCCTCCACCACAAAGAGCTCAGACTCCTCTGCGGATTTACTCTGACAGTCGGCAAGCTTGCCGGGAAGCGTCATGCCTTCAAGCGCGCCCTTACGCAGCACGGAATCCTTCGCGGCTTTCGCCGCTTTGCGGGCCTTGAGCGCAAGCAGCACCTTATTAATGATGGCGCGGGCATCATCCGGATTTTCTTCGAGGAAACTTCCGAGTGCCGCGCCAAAAACGCTTGCGACTGCTCCCTGAGCCTCCACACTTCCGAGCTTGCCCTTAGTCTGTCCTTCAAACTGAATTTCCGGCATCTTCACCGAGACCACCGCCGTAATGCCTTCAAGAGCGTCGTCCCCTGTGAAGTTCTCTTCGCTCTCTTTGAGGATTCCCGCGGAACGTCCATACGAGTTCAGGGTACGCGTCAGCGCGGTCTTGAAACCCGTCACATGCGTCCCGTGCTCAGGATTGTAGATATTGTTTGCAAATGCCATAAGCCGCGGCGAGATATCATCGGTGTACTGAAAAGCAATTTCTACCGCCACGTCTCCCTCTGGCTGGTCAACGTAGAAAATATTTTTGTGGGCGGGCGTCTGGTGCTTGTTGTAAAACCCAATGAGCGACCGCAAACCGCCCTCGAAGAAAAATGCCATCGAAGGTACTTCGAGCACCAGGTCCCGCAGGTACACTACCGTATCGGTTTCGATCTCTCCGGCACTACGGGCGTCGAGCACGGTAATGCGGGTTCCCTTCACGAGGTACGCTTGCTGGCGCATGTGGGAGACAATCTTGTCCCAGTTCTGCACAATACCGTCCTTGAAGATGGTGATGTCCGGCTTGAAAAGCACGACAGAGCCCTGGAACGTCGTCTTCCCTACCACTTTTACTTTCGCCTTGGCCTTACCAATCGTGTACTCCTGCATGTGTACACTTCCCTCTTTATGCACGAGCACTTTGGTGTGCTCGGAAAGGGCATTTACCACCGATGCGCCCACGCCGTGCAGACCGCCAGAAACTTTGTATCCCGAATCTTCTCCACCGAATTTACCGCCGGCGTGCAGCGTCGTCATAATGGTCTCGAGTGCTGAGACTTTCGTCTTAGGATGAATACCAACAGGAATACCACGACCGTTATCAACCACCCGCACATACCCGTCATGAAGGAGTGCTATCTCAATATCGTTAGCAAACCCACCCATGGCCTCGTCCCGTGAGTTATCGAAAATCTCCGTGACCAGGTGATGCAGACCGTCCGGCCCGGTGGTCCCGATGTACATGCCCGGGCGCTTACGCACGGGCTCAAGGCCCTCAAGCACCGTGATGCTCGATGCATCATAATCGCTGCTTTTCGCAGCGCTTTTTCCTGCCTTGCCGCCAGGCAGGTTAGTCTTTTCCGCCTCTTTTTTAGCCATATTTCGTACTTTTAGTATACCACTACTAGGCAGGTATTTCGAGCACGCGACCGAGGCAAATTAGGCCCTACGCGTAATGGAAATACCCGGTGTGCCGGTTTCCCATACCTCTGGTTTTTGTATCGAAATGGTCACCTCAAGCGCAGGTGTTTCGCGCAGTATGCGCTCGGCAACCGTCTCAGCAAGTGACTCGATGAGGTACCGCGTTTCTTTGGCAAACGTCTCCAACACAATGCGCTTCAGTACATCATAATCAATAGTGTCGCCGAGTGCGTCTGATTGTCCTGAAGTGCGCAGGTGCGTGCCAATGCGTAGCGACACGGTGAAGGTCTGTTCTTTTTGACGCTCATGGTCATAGTACCCGTGGGCTCCGAGCACCGAGAGGCCGTCGATGGTGAGGTAATCCATTGCCCGCGCATGCTAGCACACCCCGGCTTGAATAAGGAGCGCTAATTACCTACACTAGGCCAATGGACCCCGTTAGAAATTCTGTAGCGTACGTGCTGATGCCTTCGACCAGCACCACATTCGCCTTGCGGCTCTCAGTTGTTAAGATATAGCCTATGTCTCAAATCTCTAACGGAGTGGACATTTCCATCGACAGGAGTGAGGAAATGCGGCTTCGCACTGAACTCACGAAACGGGAGGATTTTGAAGCTGCCCGTATCAGACGGTATTTGGCGATGCCTGATCTTTCGCGTACCGAGGGGAGTCCCCTGTCTGAAATCGTGAAGCGCGTCAAATCGGTTCCCGCACTTGCCGGTTTTGATGTCATTGAGATACCCGAGATAGTCCCTGCATCAGTCTCGTTCGACTTATTCGATTTCCCTGCTGACCATCCTGCGCGTGGGCATTCCGACACCTACTACGTGGACGACACCAATATTCTCCGTACCCACGATACGGTTTTTTGGTACTACTATCTCAATGACCCGACCATCAAGGAACGCATGGCCAGAGGTCAGGCTATGGGTGCGCTGTGCTATGGCAAGGTATACCGCAAGGACGAAATAGACAGTCGCCACATGAATATTTTCCATCAGCTGGGCGGCTGGTATATAGCACCCGAGGACCACCCCATCGCGGCCGATGATTTGAAAAACGTGTTGGGTGATATCGTCCACTCCGTCTTTGGCCCCGACATGGTATATCGCGTGAACGACGATACCTTCCCCTATACTGACCCTTCGTTTGAAGTAGAGGTCAATGTAAAAGGTACGGCGGCAGAGGGTCCCGCACGCGGTGATTGGCTTGAAATTCTCGGAAGTGGTATGCCAAAATCGAGCGTGATGGAGGCGCTCGGGGGCAACGGGTATCACGGCTGGGCGTTCGGCTTCGGTATCGAACGACTTGCCATCATTTCCATGGCACTGCCCGATATTCGACTTCTCTGGTCAGGCGATGAGCGGATTAAGCGCCAGTTGGTGCTCGGACAAACCTTTGCCGAAGTGAGTAAGTACCCACCGGTGGTGCGTGATATTTCTTTCATTGTTGTCAAAGGATTTGTGCCAAACGATTACTTTGAGCGCGTACGGGATGTCGCGGGTGATTTCGTTGAAGAAGTCGCACTCCTTGATGCCTATGAAAATGATGAAAAATTTGGTGCAGACCGTATGAGTTATGCGTATCGGATTACGTACCGCAGTATTGAGCGCACGCTCACCAATGAAGAAGTGGACACACTTCACAAGAAGCTGGAGGCAGAAACGGAAGCCGCCTACCAAGCAACGGTGCGCTAGCCTACCAGCGAGCGTTAGAGCAGCCCTAAAAACCCTGCGCGGGCATCATACGCTCGAGCACCCGCAGCAGCAGGCCTCGTTTGCGAGGACGCACAGGGCCGTATGGTGCCCCCGCGTGTTCAGGTACGCGTTTAGAGCGGAGCTAGAAAAAAGGCGCTTATTTTGCTACTCTTTGCCTAAGGACGATGGGAAAAGTGCCATATGCAAGGCGCGGGAAATCGAGAAGCGTAGACGTACTTGAGGTACGGCGAAGCGACGAGATGGGTCCCGCAACGCAGCAGATGGTGATTTTAGCGAGTCCACTCATCTATGTATATCGAAATCTTCGCCTACCCATTCATATTCCTGGGCCTCTATTTTGAGGTCTTCATGCTGCTTACCTTCATCTCGACTCCCGCCCGCGAGCGCCGCGAGCGTCCGGCCGCCACAGACCGGACCCCCAAGGTTGCCATCATTGTTCCGTGTTGGAACGAGGAGACTACGGTCGCAGGGACGGTTGATTCCCTGCTTGCACTTGATTATCCTAAAGACGCACTTGAAATTATTTTGGTGAATGATGGTTCGACCGACAATACGAAAGCGGTGATGGATGCGTATGCCGGCACTCCGCACATTACCGTTATACATAAAGAGAACGGAGGTAAACACACCGCTATTAATGCGGGTATTGCGGTTGCGACCGATGCAGAATTTTTTGGATGCCTCGATGCGGACTCCTTTGTCCCACCAGACGCACTGCGCGAAATGATGAGTGCCTTTGACGATCCCGCCGTGGCTGCCTCGACTCCTGCCATGTCGGTCTTCGAACCTAAGAATATGCTCGAGCGTATGCAAAACGCGGAGTATATATTTGGCATTGCCGCACGTCATGCCCTTTCAGCGGTAAATGGTATTTACGTCACTCCCGGCCCTTTTTCGCTCTATCGCCGCTCGATTATCGAGGAAGTCGGGGGATTCCGTCACGCACACCAGGCTGAAGATATGGAGATGGCGCTACGCCTACAGCGTGCGGGCTACAAAATTGAAAATGCACCGCGTGCGCGGGTATTTACCAAAGTTCCGCGTCACGTCGGCAAGCTCATCAAGCAGCGCACACGTTGGACGACGGGCTTTCTGCGCAATGTGATGACTGATTATCGTGACCTGGTGGGCAATCCCAAGTATGGCGTGCTCGGACTCATGGTACTTCCCCTCGGCTTTGTCGCCGTCATTGGAGGGGTGAGTCTTTTCGGCCTTGCCCTCTTCACCCTTGGCTCGAGCCTGGTGCACGCGCTCAGTGTGACTTCGGGCGTACCGCTTTCCTACACCCTCACGCCCCGATTTTCCGTCGACTGGTTTTATGCACCCCTCACCTTCATTGGGGTCATTAGTATCGTCGTGCTCGTCATGTCGACCTCTTTTATCCTCATCGGTCAGCGTGTTTCAAACACTAAAACGAATCTTACTATGGGTATTTTGAGCTACAGCTTTCTGTATGCGTTCATTGCCCCCTTTTGGCTTATCCGTGCGCTGGTGGATGTGGTTACGGGCACGCGGCGTGCCTGGCGCTAGAGATGCGTTAGAATACAGAAAATCCACCCATGCTACAAAACATTCCCCTTCCCTTGCGCAATGCTCTCGTCGCTTTTGCTATTACTATCGTCATCATTGGTACGGTCGTATATGCCATTAGCTACCTCAATCACCAGCGGCTCGCAGAACTGACCGCCATACAAAACCAGCTTGCTACCGACACCCTCTCTATTGAGACTCAATTCTCGCTGCTTGAGAATGCGCCCTGCGAGGATATTGAGACCGGTACCGAGCTCTCTCAGGAAGTGAGCGTGCTCGGCGACCGACTCTCCGTTGCCCAGGAACGACTCGGCAATAACAACCAGCAAGTGACGGACCTCAAAAAACAATACACGCTGCTTCAGATACGCGACTATCTCCTCACCCAGAAACTCGCAAAAACCTGCAATATAAAACCGACCGTTGCACTCTACTTCTATTCAAACGTACCGGGCTCGTGCGAGGAGTGTGACAACGCGAGCTACAATCTCTCGTACCTGCGGCAAACATACCCGAATTTACGCGTATATTCCTTCGACTATGACCTTCCGCTCGGCGCGCTCAAGACCCTCATTGCTGTTGAGAAAATAGAACCGCAATTTCCAGCGTTCGTGATAAATGGTAAGCGTTCCTATGGCTTCACCACTCTTGAGGAATTTGAGGCACGCTTTCCAAAAGCGTTATTTGCCACAACCACGGCAACATCGACTAAGTCCAAGAAATAAGATAGGTTAGAAATTGTACCGCCCTAGCGAAGGTGGTGGAGGTGAGTATGTGTGGGACACATACGAACCATTTGTTTTGCGAGAGCCGAGGTAGCTCAGTGGTAAGCGGCTCCTGAAGACAGGACCGCTTCCTCCCTGCACTTGCCTCGCATACGCGTATCGTAGATACTCGTATGACTCGGCTCGTTTGGTAGTAGAGCAGTAGTGAATTCGTAAGCATATGCCGCCTTAGCTCAGTTGGTAGAGCAACACTTTTGTAAAGTGAAGGTCCCCAGTTCGAATCTGGGAGGCGGCTCACAAGAAAGTACAGCGCCCACTCGTGGGCGTCTTACTTTTGCTTCTCTTTACGAAAGCTCTTGCGAAACCGGATAAGCGTCGCTATCAGCTGGGAGCCCTCTACTGGCTCAGCAGACGGCTCGTGCGTTGCCACGCGAGCGCGAAGCCCACGAATAAGCCGCGTAAGCGTGCGCTCGGTCGCCCGCACCAGCACGAGGATGGTGTGTACCACGTCGTGCGCGATGCGCTCCGCAGTAGTGCGCGCCACGTGACGCGTAAAGGCATGCCAGTCGATGTGCGTAAGCACAAACGTAGTACGCGCTACGAGGGCGTCGAGCGCCGTGCGCGAACCACGCAGCACCCGAAAGCCCTGCCGTTTTTCAAACCATGACCACAACACAAACCCCACCAGCAGGAGGAGCGAACCGAGAATGGTGATGAGGTAGCTCATAGGGAGCTCGCGCGCTAGCTACGCGAGGAGAAACGAACGAATTTTGAAATGATGACACGCTCCCCAAACTTTTGCGATGCTTCGTCTACCAATTGCTTCACCGTCTTGCTCTCGTCCTTGATGTATGGCTGGTTGAGAAGAACGGAGTCACGGAAATAACTTTCCATCTTGCCGGCAAGTATTTTCTCCTGCATCTCAAGCGGCTTGTCTTTTACCTCTTCTTTAAAGACCGCCATGGCGGCATCCTTTGCCTCCTCAGCTATTTCTTCCGAAGTGAGGTAGAGCGGGTTGGTGGCTGCCACCTGCATCGCAAGCTCACGCGCGAGTGTTTCAAACTCAGGATTCTTTGATACGAAATCAGTCTCTGAGGCCAGGAGGACCATGGCACCTATAGCTTTGTCGTGTAGGTACATACCCACCGCTCCTGCGCCAATGTCGCGGTCTGATTTCTTGTCAGCCGCCTCACTACTACGTTTGCGCAAAATAACCTCTGCCTTCTCAATATTGCCATCTGCTTCCTCAAGGGCCTTACGGCACTGCATGATAGAAAGGCCTGTTGCCTCGCGTAGCTGTTTGATGGTGTCGATTGATATATCCATGCGGTAGGTAATGTAAAAATTATAATCTGAATTCTTCTCCTAGAATAGGTGTAAAAGTTTCAGGGGCGAGGCGTGGGCAATCGAGAAGTGTAGACGTACTTGAGGTACGGCGTAGCGACGAGATGGGGCCCACAACAAAGCAGCTGGAAGTTTTAGACCTGTTCTACCCCTTAATGCCGGATTCAAATGCTCCGGCGAGCTCCCCCAGCATAAGCGAAAGTGTTGCGCGCGATGCATCGTTCGTGACAATGGGATAGGCAGCATCCTTCACATCGCAGTCCGAGCTCATGAGCGCGATGACCGGAATACCGGAAAGACGCGCTTCCTTGGTGGCATGTGCCTCGTGCCGAGTATCGACGATAAGGAGTGCGTCCGGACGCTTCGTGAGGGTAGTAATACCTTCAAGACGCTCCTGTAAACGGTCAATCTCCCTATCAATACGCACGCGCTCAAGCTTGGTGTAAATCTTACCGAGGCTACCATCCTCTCGCTTTGCCGAAAGGTCCGCAAGCCGGTCAATACGCTTTTTGATTTCGGTAAAATTTGAAATGGTACCACCAAGCCAGCGGCCCGCTACATAGGGCTGCGCAAGTCGCTTCCCTGCCGCGCGCACTGCGTCGGACGCTTCGCGCTTACCTCCAACAATAAGGATGGTCTTTCCATCGCGCGCAAGAGCTGCCACCACTTCCTTGGCTTTCGTGAGCTGCTCATCGGTCTTGGCAAGGTCGAAAATCTCGACGCCGCCCTTGGCACCAAGCACAAAAGTACGCATTGAGGGGTGGCGTCGGCTCTTGACCTGGGCAAAATGCGCGCCAGCCGCAAAGAGGCGGGCCACGGTGCCCGTAGTGGTATTCGTTTCCATAGTTCCCCTAGCGTAGCACAGTCCCTGTTTTGATTCAATTCGCCTACCTACGCCCTAAAACTCCCTCACCTTCGGCACGATATTCACAATGACTTTGCCTGTCTGACCTCCCTGACAGCTGAGGGTGTAGGTAGACTGCTGCGTGAGGGTGAGGGTTGGTGTGTAGTTTTTGGACGCGAGGGTACAGGCGGTTGGACTGTAGGCCTGGCTGATGATGCCGGGGCCCGAGAGGGTGCAAGGACCATTGGAGTTCGAGGCACTGGAGGTAAAGGTGACCGGAGTAGGGACACCCGCCTGCACACGGTTGGGTGCGGCAGTGACCACGACCGGACCGGCTTCGGTACAGGCACCTCCGGTGACGGTCACTGAGGTGCAGGACTGGGGGCCTGCTGACTGTGTGCCATTGCTTGCGGTGATGCTTGGCGAGTAGGTACCACCGGCAGCGTACTGGGTAGTGAAGCTTGCAGAGGAGCCTGAGGAAGGGGTGCCTCCAGGAGCGCTCCAGGAGTAGGTGTTGGGAGCAGGGGAAAAGCCGCTTGTGGTGATGCTCCAGGTGACCGGGGTGTTAGCCGGAACACTTGCGGAGGAAGGCACGCAGGAGGTGACGGCTGCGGCTGCGGCACCCGTGACACTCACAGCAGTCCAGCTGCCACAGTTGTTGTTCTCATTGCTTTCCGCAACGATACCAACCGCGTCTGCCGCTGAACTCTTGTCGGCACACCCACGGAGATAGAGGGTGCTTCCTGCGTCGCCTGGGGGGAAGGTGTAGAGGAAGAGCGCACGGCCAGTGCCATTAGCCGGGATAGGGTCTCCGGTGGCGCCATAAGCGAGAGGTAGGAAGAACTTCTCAAAGAGTGAGCGGGTGCGTTCGACAAACGTGCCCGTGACTCCGGTGGATACATCAAGAACAGGACCGACTGCTACACCATTAGCATCAATCGTGGTTGTCCTCTGCATCAAGGAGGTGAAGTTGGGCGCATTCCCTGCACCCGTGTTAGACACCGGCAGGGTGAAGGTGGTGGACACACCCGCAACAGCGGTGGTGGGAGTGAGGCTGCCTGCGGAGAGTTCGGGGGTGGCGACGCAGCTTTTGGTGCCTTGGTATGAATTGCCGCAGGTATCAGAGCAGGTGGTCGTGCTACAGGTGGTGGCGGCACACGCGTTTGAGGGGATGCAGGAGGCGGTCACGGTAAGCATTTTGCTATCAGAGGTACTTCCTCCCGCGCCCGTGCAGGTGACGGTATAGGTGGTGGTACTTCCGGGTGAGACTACTACCGTACCAGAAGTGGCACCGCCGGTACTGAAGTTTGTTCCCGTACAGGAGGTGGTGTTCGTTGAAGACCAACTTACCGCACTGTTATTACCTGCGATTATTGAGGAAGGATTTACTGAAACCACAACAGTTGGTGCCGGAGGAACGCCTGAAACAGTTACGGTCGCTGAATCGCTTCCCGCATAATATACAACTGTGCTTGGTATTGAACACGTAATTGTATAGGTAGTCGTGGTAACGGGTGAAACGGAATTCTGAATAAACGAGTCTGTGGTGAGATTACCCCTTAGATAATATCCATTACCGATTAGTGTGCCTCCATTATCAAAATTTGTGGTACACAAAACTGAACTTGAAGGGACATAGAAAGGAATTAATGTATTCCCAACCGGAACATTCATCGTTGCGGTTGGTCCCCAGGTAAGCGTTGATGTGCCTCCTGGTGCTATTGTTAGTGGGTTTGCGGTTATTTTGCCTTGAGCAACAGTATTTCCCGCCGGTAAATCTGCAGCGCCACAGGACCCAGTACATGACGTTGCCAAAACCGTGGCGCCGCTCACCAAAAAAGCCCCAAGTAGTATTGTAGAGAGGATGATGTTTTTGTGTACATTCGACATATCTAGGGTTTGGCGAAAAGGAATACTGCACTATTGGAACCGAGCAGCCGTGCTGGGTGGAGCATAAGAGTATCGTCAGTAGCTATTTCAGTAACCTGTAGAGTACTATATTGAGATTTATTGATTGGGAGCCCGTATTGGTACGTATACAGCTTCTCGCCACCAAACGCCGCGATTCCGCGTTTCTTTACATATACCTTGATGGGATTGATTTTCAGTGGTGTAAGTGACGTAATCTGCCATACAAGGATATTCCCGTTCACGACGTCAGTAAACGCATAGCGGTCCTTACCGTTCGTTGCCAACTGCATGATGGGTAACTGCAAGCTCGTAAACAAAATCTGCGGTTCACTCCATTGCGAGCCGTTCACGTATCGTAATACTACGTTTAGGCCATCTGGATACAGAATTGCTGTAACTCCTTCTACTGAAAGGAATTGGGGTGCGCCTGCACCCGTACCCAGTTCAGTTCGTGTCTTCGTAGCGAGATTGTATACCACTCTGTTCATCCCTTTTTGCGAAGACTCAACAAATCCAATAGATGTGGCGTCTTTTGAAGCGGACAAGTTCGAAAGAAATTGCTCTTTATTCTGGTATACAAGCTCGTATGAGCCGTTAGCATATTTATAAATGCTAGATTCACCTTTCAACGACGGTGCTTTTATGGAAAAGAATGTGGCACTATTAGCACGCGTAACACCGGTTATGGTGCCAGGCGCAGGCGCTGCGTGTTTAGTAAGCCACCCCTTTTCGTAATCATACCAATTAACCGTTTGGTCTGGCAGGGCTTGAAGGTACAGCACCTCAAAGGTGCTCTTAAGAGGATTGCGGTCTATGATATAGTCCCCATAGAATAGATAGGCATACGCGCCTGTCACACCCGCAGCCAGAACGGTGCTTATAACCAACAGGATGCTTCGTACTCGATGCTTGGGTGTTTGATTCAAAACAGTAATACTCTCCACCACCATACTGTATCATGCGAAGTGAAGGCAAGCGCCGTGAGAATAAGAGGCTGTGCATACTAAAAAATCCAATGAACCATAGACCGCTTATAGCAAGCCTACCTCCGATACCCCCGTATGTGCTTGCAGTAGGATCGATGCTTTTATTGTTAGCGACTATACGAATGCCATTTGTCTGGCCATTAGTTTTTATCTCCTTCGTACCGGCCCTTTCGCTCGCCCATCGTGGCAGGAATTATCTCGTAAGCACTTTTCTATATGGTGCACTCATTGGCACGGTTTCGGCAGCTGTAAGCGTGTATTGGATTATGGACGTATTTCCCCTTCCTCCTTCATACGGGTCCCCCGTTCTGCAGTATGCGCTTGTGTTTGGCAGTTGGGTTTTTACGGCAGTTGTCACAGGTGTGTGGCTTGGGTTTTGGCTCGCGGGTATCTCATATATGGGACGTACCGGTATACGTGCAACGATATTCGCCGTACTTGGCTTTCTCGTAGCAGGCTATATGGGTATGTTGGCCTATGCACTTTTGACCGCAGCCCCGAATGTGAGCAATCCGATCTTTTTCTCATCATACCTTATTGGGTATGTGCTTGCAGACAGTCCTTTCTTCCTTCAATTCGCTTCAGTAGGGGGCGTATGGACGCTCACCGCATTAGCAATCTCGATTAATGTAATAATTTTCAACGCACTCTATGCACCTCGTGTACAACGAATCCGACAACTAGTGGGCGTGGGTTTTGTGCTACTCGTAACAGGCCTACTCCTCGTAGCGTCTCTTCGTGCTCAAGCAAAAGCCGATTCTCGCACGCCAATTACGGTTGGATTTATTTCTGCGGGACTAACTGTTCATGATACTCCAGCTGCTTCAGCACGAGATTTCTATTCAAAACGAATTCAGGAGGGGCTGCTACCCGAACAATTAGATACAGTAGACCTTTTGGTGCTTCCAGAAGGAGTGTCCTTCCCCACTCTTGCGCTATCAACCATCTCCTCCTCTAGCGCGCTTATTATGAGCGCGCCGTATGGTACCGATGAAGGACGTGTGGCACTTGCAGGATATCTAGTACATAACGGAGTGCGAACCTGGGCACGTAACAAGTGGGCGCTGGCACCCATGGGCGAATACGCGCCGTATGTGTTTTCTGCAGCTGCAAAAGCTACCGGTAGAAAAAACGGTATTGCCGCGTATGCAGGAACAAACTCTCTTACCAATGGTTCACTGGGTAACGTGGCGGTTCATGGACCTGCACGTATAGCTATACTTTTTTGTTCAGAGCTGTTGTTCCCTGGCTTAGGAAAGAAACTGGTTACTGAACAACGTGCAAATATATTGGTGTTTGCGTCGTCCCGCGCATCGTTTAATAATTCATACGCACTTGAACAAGACACACTTCGCTATGCACGTGTGCAAACGGTAGAGGCTGGAGTACCGTCGATAACCTCAACCACTAATGGCTCGGCCTACGTACTTGACCGTTTTGGTCGGGTACTTTCCCGTATTAATGCAGAGCGAGGGCAGGTGCTCATCGGCAGAGCGACACTACAACTACTAAATTCCAAATAGAATCGATTTTCCATTCCTGCACGTCGCACGCGCCTTAGTCCACCTTGATGCCCGGAATAATGCCCCGGTCTGCGAGCGACTTCGGGAATAGCTTATTATCGTTTTCCCTTCTGGCTGAGCGTTTATGGTAGAGAATGACGTCAGAGAGATTTGCCTCGATACCCGGAGTATTTAGGAGCAGCTCGCGGTCATGCGTCGGTTTTCGACATTCCCCTCGATTCCGTAGAGCGCGAGGCGCTTGTCGGCGTTTGCAATGCTTTCGTCCGCCGCAAGTATTCCTTTCCTGGGAGCCATGAACTAACGCGCGTAGCAACCACTACCGTTGAACTGAGGTAATGAAGACGATTCTAAAGCGAAGATGCCGAATCATTCATCGCCCTCTACAGGCCCAACTCCCCCATTCACTGCAGCAGCCTGGAGCGCCTCGACGATGCCATCGATGCCACCGAGCATAATTTTAGGAAGATTATGCCAGGATTCTTTGAGCCGGTGGTCAGTCACGCGGTCTTGAAGGAAATTGTAGGTGCGTATCTTTTCAGAACGGTCGCCCGTGCCGATTTGCCCACTACGTAAATCTGCGTGTTTTTTTGCCTCTTCCTCTATCGCGAGGGTTTCGAGCTTCGCGGCAAGAATTTCCATCGCCTTCAGGCGATTGGCGAGCTGACTGCGCTCACTGGAAGAGCGCACATCGATACCCGTGGGCGTGTGGACGAGCCGCACCGCGGTCTCTACCTTGTTCACGTTTTGCCCACCGGCTCCCCCACTGCGGGTAAACTCCATCTGGATATCCGCAGGGTTTATTTCCACTACCGGCTTCACCCGAATAGGGAGCGCCGCAACCGAGGCTGTCGACGTATGAATACGGCCCGACTTCTCGGTGGCCGGTACCCGCTGCACGCGGTGTACCCCTGTCTCCCACCGGAGTGCGTCATAGGCAGCAGGAGTATCTATTTCTATGGTCGCGTCGTCAATGAGGCGCACGCGCCAGCGCTTTCCCTCCGCATACTTCTGATACATCTCTTTCAGCTCGCTGGCAAACAAGGACGCCTCGTCGCCTCCAGCAGCCGCACGAAATTCAAGCACCAGAGCCTTTGGCTTACTTTCCTCTTCCTTCTCACGATTGAGCACACGTTCGATATCGGCAAGAATTTCTTTCTGGCGAGTGGTGATGCGTTCCTCATCCTCGTGGGCCATTTCCAAAAGAAGTGCGTCCTCTCCTGCCGCTTCGTGACTTGCGACGCGCTCCTCTTCGAGACGCTCAAACTCCTCCGCCAGATAGCGGGTCGCGTGGTTGTTCTTAAATTCAGACGAGTATTCCATACGTTCTTATAAAGAGTAGCAGACCTCAAGCGGCGAACGCTAAGACTGCCTCAGATGCAAGGCGCGGGAAGCCGACGAGTGCAGGCGTACTTGAGGTACGACGAAGCGAGAAGGCGGGACCCGCAACAACGCAGATGGGGCGGTATTAGTGTTTCGCTTTCGAGGCGCGCTGCTTGAAGCGCTCAACCCGTCCCGTCTTATCGAGCGTACGGTCTTCACCGGTATAAAAGGGGTGGGAGGCACTCGATATTTCAACGACGTACTTGTCGTATTCCTTGCCCTCAAAGGTGGCTTTCTCCGTCGTGCGGATAGTAGAACCGATAAGGTACTTCTCTCCCGAGGACATGTCCTCAAAGAGCACGGTACGGTAATCGGCAGGGTGGATGTCCTTTTTCATTGCTCCGGAACTATACCAAAACCCCCCTATTCCAGCAACTAAGCTACGGTGGCTGCAAGGCGTCGCCTCGGTGCGAGGCGACGCCTTGCAGCACTAGTTTCCTGCGAGGGTGTCAATGTCGGACTGGAATTGAGCCGCCTTATCCATCACACTATTGGCATACACCTGCCCTGCGCTCGCCCAATTGCCTCCCGCGTAGTATTTGGCGGCTGCCGTATGTTCAGCGGCATAGGACCCACCAGCACCACCCACGGCAGATAGATAGATGCCGGTTGCGGTAATGGCATGGAGCGGGTTCCATGGGTCGGCGGCAGCCAAACCAAGTGAGCTCTTCACGCGCGCTTCCAGCCCAACCCAGGTGGAAGGAATAAACTGCGTCGGTCCCATAGCACCACCGTAACCACCAGCCTGCGGACACGAAACCGCCGTGGTGGACCAATCACGCCCCAGTGCGCTCATAATCCGTTCAAAAGGCACGGTGTCGCGCGGCGCTTTCATGACGCCAGAAAACGGCGTCCCGGTATTCTTTCCTTTTCCATCACCCGTCGTGAGATTCGTCACCAAACACTGTCCGGTATTCACCCCGAGGTCAGACTCCTGAGAGAGTATTCCCAGAATGAAGGAGGCTCGTACGCCGGTAATACGCGAGGCCGTCTTAGCGTATTCAATGGCGGTTGGCAGGGGGATTTTGCCGCCGCCGCCAGCAACGGAGAATAATTCGGCACGGATTTGCGCAGCGCTCTTTTGTTTTGCCGCAACTATTTGTTGATACTGACTCTCCTTCCCTTTTGTTTGGGCGAGGAGCTGCTGCTTTGCCTGCTGCTGAGCTTGTACCTTCTGTTTCGCCGCCAGCTGCAACTGCGCCACATCCTGCTGCTGCTTACGCTGCTCTACGAGTGCGTTCTTTTCCACCTCCGCCTGAAGCTTAGTGCCGGTAATTTCTTCGTAGGAATCGCCAAGCGCCTGCTTCACAAAGGTGTAGGAGTCCAGATCTCCAAGCAGTTTCCCAAGGTTGCCCGCCGAGAACGCGAGCTCGACGAGGGATAGCGTGTCTATCTCGTTCGTACGCCGCAAAATCTGCGCGAGCGATTCTTTTTGGTTTGCTATTTTTCCCGACAGGGTTGTGATGGTCTTCTGTTGCAACATGATATTAGAATTGAGGTTACCGATAGCAACTTGGGTCGCCTGCACCTGGAGTTGTGCTTTTTTAATCTGTGCATTCAAGGTCTGCACCTCGGTGGAAAGTGATTTTCCCTCGGTCGCGAGCCGGTCTACCATTGCCTGATTTTCAGCAATTTCTCGCTCCAGTTGATTCAGTTCTTTCTGGAGCTCAGCGCGCCGCTCGCTCGTGGCCTGAGCAAATATAGCCTGTGGCGCGAGAGCACCCGCTAGAAGCGATACCAGAAGTACGCCTATCAAAAGGGTGCCAAGTGAGGTCCGAGAACGCATATCGTCCATGTATTCTACCAGACGTACAGAAGCCCGATTCCTTGCGGAATCGGGCTACCCCGCACCAGGCCAGCCAAGAATTTTATGCAGCTTCCTCAGTCTCACCCTCTTGCTTACCCTTCCCCTCCACTTCAATCGCATCCATATCAATAGGTGCAGTCTCGGTCTCCTCTTCTTCAACAAGAGCCTGGGTGAGCGCAACCACCTCTTCGCCATCCACCTGCACGGTCACCCCATGCGGTATCTTGATATCACGTACGCGAATCTGATCACCTTCAGCGGCAAGCAGAGATAGGTCGACTTCAATTTCGTGCGGAAGATTCGCCGGGTCTGCCTCAATAGGAAGCTCATGCATTACCTTCACCAGGTTTGCTCCTGCCTTCACTGCTGCTGATTCACCGACGAAGGAAAGTGGTACTGCCACTTCCACCTTGGCGCCCTTTTCTATGGCATAGAGGTCGACGTGGCGCGGAATGCTCGTGACGGGATTAAAATCAACTGCGTGTATGAGAACCTGCATATCTTTACCGAGACCAGAGAGCGTAAGGACGGAGGATTCCCCTGCGTCACGCAATATCTTCTTAAATTCTGGAAGTGGAAGGGAAAGGGAAAGGGCCTCCTGCTTCGGACCGTATACAACAGCAGGAATCATCCCCTCTTTAAGGAGAGTTGGGCCAGCGGCTTTGCCGGTGAGGGTGCGAGGAATGGCGTTCAGAGTAAACATATATATAAAGCTTTAGTACTGGCGAGTATGCCTGAAAACAGCAGAAAAGTCTACTTGCACCGAGGCGACGCCTGGGTGCAAGGCGCCTAGGTGGTTGCTACGCAAGCGCTTCAGAGACTTTTTTGAGCCGAGCGAGGAATGCTTCACGGGCGGCAGGCACATTTTCTTCCTTCCCTGCCCAGAGTGAAAGTGCCTCGTCCTGCAGGGCACGGGCATACGAAAAAGTGAGCGGCCAGGGCGCGCTCATCTCGCGTGCGATTTTCGTAATAGCGCGAAGATTTTCGGTCGCTTGGTCCGGCGTCTGACCGCCTGATAAAAAGACGATACCCGGAACGTTTGCAGGAACGAGAGCGATGAGGGTCTCCACCGTATCGCGCGCTACCTCTTCAGGTGTATCCATTTTTCCTGACTGCTTGCCCGAAAGAGCCATGCTCGTTTTGAGAATAATCCCGGAGAGGTCGACCGCTTGGTCGGAAAGCGCGTCAAAGACGGTGCGGAGCGTGACCTCAAGCACCTGGCGGCTGCGCAGGCGACTGTGGGTTCCTTCGTAGAGCACCTCCGGCTCGATGATGGGTACCATACCTACTTCTTGTGCATCACGCGCATAGAGGGCGAGCCGCCGTGCGTTCTCCACCAGTGCCTGGGCGCTGGGTAGGCGGTCACCATCAATGTGCACCACCGCGCGCCACTTGGTGAAGCCTGTGTGGTATTCCGTCTTAAATCCATTGAGGCGATCACAGAGTCCAAGCACTCCCTTGGTGATGAGCTCGTTCGGACTTTCGGCAAATGGTTCAGTTCCCTCGTCTACCTTAATGCCCGGTATGATACCGCGGTCAGCGAGTGATTTTGGGAAAAGTTTTTTATCACTTCCCTTCTGTCCAAGTGTTTCTTGATACAAAATGACACCCGAAAGATACTGTTCGATACCCGGGGTGTTGAGAAGCAGTTCGCGGTCCATGCGCCGATTTTCTTCGTTCCCTTCGATACCGTAAAGTGCAAGCCGCTTATCGGCGCTTGCCGTACTTTCGTCGGCAGCAAGAATCCCCTTACCGGATGCCATGAGGTGCTTCGCAATCGAATTGAGGTCGGTCATAGCCTAAGTATAGAGTACCTGGGTGTGCAGAATCTAAAACTCCCTCACCTTCGGCACGATATTCACAATGACTTTGCCTGTCTGACCTCCCTGACAGCTGAGGGTGTAGGTAGACTGCTGCGTGAGGGTGAGGGTTGGTGTGTAGTTTTTGGACGCGAGGGTACAGGCGGTTGGACTGTAGGCCTGGCTGATGATGCCGGGGCCCGAGAGGGTGCAAGGACCATTGGAGTTCGAGGCACTGGAGGTAAAGGTGACCGGAGTAGGGACACCCGCCTGCACACGGTTGGGTGCGGCAGTGACCACGACCGGACCGGCTTCGGTACAGGCACCTCCGGTGACGGTCACTGAGGTGCAGGACTGGGGGCCTGCTGACTGTGTGCCATTGCTTGCGGTGATGCTTGGCGAGTAGGTACCACCGGCAGCGTACTGGGTAGTGAAGCTTGCAGAGGAGCCTGAGGAAGGGGTGCCTCCAGGAGCGCTCCAGGAGTAGGTGTTGGGAGCAGGGGAAAAGCCGCTTGTGGTGATGCTCCAGGTGACCGGGGTGTTAGCCGGAACACTTGCGGAGGAAGGCACGCAGGAGGTGACGGCTGCGGCTGCGGCACCCGTGACACTCACAGCAGTCCAGCTGCCACAGTTGTTGTTCTCATTGCTTTCCGCAACGATACCAACCGCGTCTGCCGCTGAACTCTTGTCGGCACACCCACGGAGATAGAGGGTGCTTCCTGCGTCGCCTGGGGGGAAGGTGTAGAGGAAGAGCGCACGGCCAGTGCCATTAGCCGGGATAGGGTCTCCGGTGGCGCCATAAGCGAGAGGTAGGAAGAACTTCTCAAAGAGTGAGCGGGTGCGTTCGACAAACGTGCCCGTGACTCCGGTGGATACATCAAGAACAGGACCGACTGCTACACCATTAGCATCAATCGTGGTTGTCCTCTGCATCAAGGAGGTGAAGTTGGGCGCATTCCCTGCACCCGTGTTAGACACCGGCAGGGTGAAGGTGGTGGACACACCCGCAACAGCGGTGGTGGGAGTGAGGCTGCCTGCGGAGAGTTCGGGGGTGGCGATGGAGCATGACTTGGTGCCTGGTATTGAATACGTAGAGCAGTCGGTGGCGATGGCGGTACAGGTGCTGGTAGTACAGGTGGAAGCAGCGCAGGAGGTGTCGAGGGTACAGGTGGAAGTACAGGCAGCGGGCGCGGGCGCATTGCACGTCGCATTACCGTTAGTGTAGATACCAGTCGTGGTATCCGTTTTGCAAACATTGGTTTTCGTACACGCACACCCATCCATGGTTGGGTTAGTGACACACGTCTGTGCATCAGGTGCGTTACACCAATAAAGATAAGCGCCGCTATAGCACACCCACCCTTCACAATTTTGAGGCGAGTAGGACGCCACAAACCCTCCCCCACCATCAGCAGTGCACTTATTTCGGGCAGCTGCCTCAGCAAAACTACAGTCATCATAGCCAAAATTATCACTGCAGCTATCCACCCACAGAGGCAAATGAAATGCTTCTGCTGCAGACGGAAAAAAAACTGTACTAAAAATACTTAACCCTAGAGCGACAGTAAAGATACCAAAAGCTAACAAAATTGAGTGTTTATATTTTCGTATTTTTGTAGTGGATACTCTCATACTAGGGAATTAAAAAACGATTCGACTAATTGCTAACGACCATGGAAAACGGTGAACAAGTTGAGCTTTTGATATTCCAAGTGGATACTTCCATACTTCTCCTCCTTGCGCAGTTCCCTTGACCCCATACAAAGCATCATTACTGAGCGCTGGCGAGAATACTATCTCAGGTATTTCCATTACAAGATCCACACTAGAGCCATTATTTTTATACACATAGGTCTTTTCTTTAATAGGATCTGTAAATGCAAAGAGGGCGCGGTCGGGTGATTGGAGGATAGTTCCAAATACAAAAACAAAGGGTTGATTAAGGACTTTTTCTGCTGAGCCACTGATGAGATCGTAACGGTATACCCCGCTAGCACCAAAGAAGAGGAAGTGGTTGCTATCAAGAAATAGTGGTGCGTACCCAGAAATGATACGAGCAGTTTTTCCATTTGACGGTGAGTAGATTCTAATTTCATACTGACCAGAATTCACCATCGAAATTTGTGAGACTGCTTCCTTTTGCGGCTCTACTGCCTGTGCATAGATAATACTACCAGCGGAGCGAGGCTCAAGAGATGGGGCGGCGATGGGCAGGACTTCACGGATACGTTCGGAACCATTTTCCTCCAGGATATACTCTGCGCCTTCTTTACGAACCGTAATCACAGTTTTTCCATTCTGAGTAACCGCATCGATATCACCGCCACGATACGGCATCTTTTTGTAGGAGAATTTTTGTGGCAGGTAGACAGTGGTATCGCCGCCTACTGAAGCAAGCATCACGGCGCTTTTTAACTCCTGAGGAAGCGTATACGCGTTCCAATATGTGGCGGTGAAACTAAAAAGAGCGACCGCAAGCGTGGTACCGAATGTAAATCCAAGCGCACGGCGTAAAAATAGCTGCTTGGAGGACTTCGGTGCAGTGATGCCGGGCGGGTTTTCAGGCTCCATTAGTCTTGATTGTAGCACCCGTCAAGGGTGTAGATTCGTTGTTCACAGCTTCACGCCACGCTCGAGGGGGGCACGCGGTTTTTCAAGCTCAAGGTCGCCTGGTGTCCCACCGGGTGCGGAGGGTCGTCATGTTAGAATCTCGCTATGTCACAGATTGATTTTCTCGCCATAGGCGACATCGTTACCGAACCATTTATTCGTCTTAAGGAAGCGGAGATACTCGACCGCGAGAGTACTTCCCCGAAGCTCGCCATGCGCTGGGGCGATAAAATTCCCTACGACCACTTCGTGCTCGTCGCCGCCGTGGGTAATGCGAGTAATGCAGCCGTTGCAGCCAGCCGTCTTGGCCTCAATTCCGCACTGCGCGCATATGTCGGAGACGATCAGTACGGCGCTCAGTGCCTCGAGATTCTCAAGCAAGAAGGTGTCTCGACCGAATACATGGTGACGGAAGCAGGTAAACACACGAACTATCACTTTGTTTTGTGGTTTGAGAGTGATCGCTCCATCCTCGTAAAACATGAGGATTTTTCCTATACAATTCCCGAGCTCGCCGAGAGTCCCAAATGGATATACCTGTCCTCGCTCGCGGACCATACGCTTCCCTATCACCAGGCACTCGTGGCGTGGCTCGCCACCCACCCGGACGCGAAGCTCGCCTTCCAGCCGGGCACCTTTCAAATGTCACTTGGCATCGAAGCTCTAAAGGGTCTGTATGAGCGCACCGATCTCTTTGTAGTAAATCGTGATGAAGCTGCACGCATATTAAATGTTGAAACCCGTGAAGTAGCAGAGCTCATTCCCGCGCTCCACGCCCTCGGCCCCAAAATGGTTATCATCACCGACAATACTAAGGGTGCGTACGCGAGCGATGGCACTCATCAGTACCACGTACCCATGTACCCTGACGACCGCGAGGCATTTGAGCGCACAGGAGCAGGCGATGCCTTTGCCTCAACTCTAGCGTCCGCACTCGCGCTCGGGAAAACGTTTGAGGAGGCGCTTCTTTGGGCTCCCATTAATTCCATGGCGGTCGTGCAGGAGGTGGGAGCACAAAAAGGACTTCTCACCCGCGCGTCCCTGGAAGAGCACTTGGCGCGCGCGCCCGAGAGCTACAAGCTCACATTGATTTCGTAGGCACTGGGAGAGGCGAAGGCCGAAAACGGTGTCTCATAGGCGATGTGAACGATAAAGAGCGTCGCAAAACCACCCACCAAAGCAACCACGAGCATGCCCACATAAGAATTAATCGCAAGATTGCGTGTGCGCATGTTTCCACTCATAGCAGGTTTCGGGTAGCTTCTATAATACTTGATACTCCGAGCCCGTAGTGCTCAATCAATTCGTCAGGCTCTCCGGACTGCCCGAATACGTCCTGGACACCCAGGCGCCGCACCGGTACGGGGTAGTGTTCCGAAAAATACTCGACCACTGCACTTCCCATCCCCCCTGCCGCCTGATGCTCCTCTATCGTAACGACCCGTCCGGCAGCTTGTGCTGCTGCATGTATGGTCGCTGTGTCGAGCGGTTTTATAGTCGCAAGGTTGATGACAATACTACCGATACCTTCGCTTTCAAGCGCGCGCGCAGCCACGAGTGTGTTATACACGAGTGCGCCAGTGGCGATAAGGGCGACTTTCGGTTTCTCGCTTCGCCAGAAAGTCTGCGCCTTCCCTATTTCGAACGGCGTGGCGGCCGTGGTCATTACGGCGGTCGCACTCCTCCCGAACCGTATATAGGTAGGGTCTTTCGTCTGGGCTGCTGCCACCACCGCTTTACGCGCCTCTTCCGCGTCGCACGGATTAACGACCACCATATGCGGTAACATGCGCATGAGCCCAATGTCTTCGAGCATCTGGTGCGTAGCACCGTCAGGCCCGACCGAAACCCCTGCGTGCATGCCACCAATTTTTACATTGCTCTCGTTCAGTGCAATCGTAGTACGAATTTGCTCGTAATTCCTTCCAGGGCTAAATGCCGCATAGGAAGCGATGAACGGAATCTTTCCCACGGCCGCCATCCCTGCGGCGGTCGCGGCCATGTTTTGCTCCGCAATGCCCATTTCAATAAATCGGTCAGGAAATTCCTTTTGGAACCACTCCGCGCGCGTGCTTTCTGCGAGGTCCGCGCACAGCACCACCACGTTCTCGTTTACTTTTCCCGCCTCCACCGTCCCAAGCCCAAACCCATCGCGCGTCGGCTTTTTTTCAATCTCCTTATCGAAGAGGTGTTCCTTCAGTTTTGCGTGTGGGTTAATCATGAGTATTCGTGAGGGACGCGGCCGCCCATAGAGCGAATTTCCTTGAGGAATACTCTCGCTTGGTCTTTCGCTTTTACTTTATCCTCGGGTCCCTTCCCTGGTGGTACGCCATGCCATCGATAATCGAATTCTATTTCGGGTACGCCCTTACCCGGAATTGTGTGCGCGATGATGACGGTCGGCTTCTCGTAAATCGCTTTCGCCTCGTCCACTGCCTCGATGAACTGACGAATGTTGTGGCCATCTACCTCGAGCACATGCCAGTTAAATGCCTCGTATTTCGCACGCAGGCTATCGAGCGGCATGATGTCTTCCGTCATCCCATCTATCTGAATGTTGTTACGGTCGATAATAGCGGTAAGGTTTGAGAGTTTATTCTTCGCAGTCCACATCACTGCTTCCCAAATAATGCCCTCGTCTTGTTCCCCGTCTCCCATGACCACATACGTATGATTTTTCTTTCCATCCATACGCAGTGCATACGCCATACCGGCTGCCTGCGGCAGTCCCTCACCCAAGGGCCCCGATGTCGTTTCCATACCGGGAAACTTTAGACGCTCCGGGTGTCCCTGCAGCCGGGTACCAAATTTTCGAAGAGTGAGGCATTCCTCGACCGGAAAATACCCCGCGTGCGCCATGGTGGCGTAGCGCACCGGCACAATATGACCATTAGAGAGCACGAGCCTGTCGCGCTCTTCCCAATCGGGTTTCTTAGGGTCGTGCTGGAGTATATGAAAATAGAGTGCAGCGAAAATATCCGCCATACCAAGAGGGCCTGCGGTGTGGCCCGAGCCTGCCTCTACAAGCATATGCACGATAGTCTCGCGTATCGCTTCAGCTTTTTTTTCTATTGCCTGTACTTCGCCGTCAGTCAGCGCCATATATATATTAGGTCGTAGACCTTAGAAAGGTGCCAGTACTCTTGGGGTGCGCCATTAGCTAAAGAATATCACGCCTTCTCCCTTGCAAACGAAGTGCAGCTTCAAGGTCCAACCTTGAATCAAGGTTGGACCTTGAAGCCGCGAATCAAGTATCGGGAGTGTGCTTTAATTCCTATGTATGGCTCGCACCTACACGTTCACCCCCGGTGAGTATTTCCATATCTACAACAGAGGAACGGACAAACGGGAGATATTTAATACCTCTCGCGATTACGACCGCTTTATGGCTTTACTGTACATGTGCAATGGCTCAACGCCGGTCCACCTACAAATTCAAGGTCGGACCTTGAAGGAAGTGTGCGAGGCGGAACGAGGCGAGCCATTAGTGCGCATCGGTGCATACTGTCTCATGCCGAATCATTTCCATCTGCTCGTTCAGGAATTATCGGAATCTGGAATAAGTCGCTTTATGCAGAAGCTTGGGAATGCCTACACCGGCTATTTCAATACGCTCAACGAACGCTCTGGTGCTCTTTTCCAAGGAAGATACAAAGCATCACACGTTACAGGTGATACTTATCTTAAATACCTCATTTCCTATATTCACCTTAATCCGGTCAAGCTTGTGGATCCACTATGGAAAGAGACAGATATCGCCCGACGGATCGAAGCCAAACAATATATCGAGATCTACCCCTACTCAAGCTATATGGACTATATGGGCGTGACTCGTCCTGAGAACATTATAGTCGACATGAAATGCCTCCCCGACTATTTCGAAAACAACAGCGACTTTGAGGAAACAATTAACGATTGGCTCACCTATAAAAAAGAAATTACGTGACACCTTCAAGGTCCAACCTTGATTCAAGGTTGGACCTTGAAGTGTTTCATCATTCAAAGAGGCCGTGCTCTTCGGTTAGCTGTACAAACTGCTCGTATGCTTCCAGTAGATTCGGGGCGCGCCAAAGTGCAGAGCCTATTACCAAGCGAGAAACACCCGCTTCAAGGAGAAGCGGTGCGGATTCTCTATTCACTCCCCCATCTACTTGTATGGGTATACCCGGGTGACGATGCCGGAAGCTACTAATACGCTTTAGTACTTCTGGTGCAAACGGCTCACCTTGGTGGCCAATACTCTTAATGCCCATAAATTGTACGTAGTCGATATCTTCTATATACGCATCCAGCGTCTCCAGCTCCCTATCAAGCGTGAGCGCCAACCCAAAGGAAAGGAAGTTAGTGGCAAATCCCTTCTCGTGCCCATACTTCGTTTTGAAATCAGTCACCACCTTCGGAAGATAGGTTGTACTCGCTACATGTACCAAGATACGCGTCGCTCCCGCTTCTATCCAGCTTCCAGTCACCTGCTCGGGGTCGCGCACCATCAAATCAAGCTCAATGTGCATATCGTCCAAATGCGGCAGAATGCAATCCGCATCAAAGGTCGTCCCTCCGTGGGAATACGGCCAGCTAGCGGGTGCCGCATACTTGCCGTCAACAATATCCACCTGTACCTCTGACGCAATACCCACTAATCGCCCAAGCTTGTCTTCAAGGTCTTCTTTTGAGGTAGGTAGTATGGCCGGCACGATGACGCTCATGTCTCTAGTATAGAGGTATACCTATATATAGGTATGGTCGAGGGTGCGTAAAAACTCTTCAAGGTCCAACCTTGAATCAAGGTTGGACCTTGAAATGGGTGTTTTTAGAATTTAGCGAGACGGCGAGCGTGACGGTCAGTAGTCGTATCGAAAGCGGTTTCAAGGAATATGCGGACGGCAGTATCAGCGTCTTCCGGCGAGGCGAAGCGAGCCCCAATGGAAAGCACATTCGCATTATTGTGCTTGCGTGCAAGTCGTACGACGTCAAAGCCATCCTCGGAGTGCCCTCCTTCCGCATCCAGTGCTCGTACCGCAGCTATCTTTCCATAAAAGACCGCGCAGCGTATCCCCGGTACGCGATTAGCTACCATGCCTTCCCCTTCCCCACTTCCGGCGACAATAATACCGACTGAGTCGGGCTCACGCGCTACCCGCTGTGCCAATGGCTTCACGTAGTCGGGATAATCATCCTCGGGGTCGAGTGTCGTCGGACCAAGGTCCACCACCTCATAGCCCAGGAGCGGCACATGCTCAAGCAGCGCTGCCTTGAGCCTAAATCCTGCATGGTCACCGGCGAGGTAGATGGTCATAGCTACTGATTGTGTACTGTAGTGTACATGATATTCGATAAGGCCTGTATCACACCCGAGAGTTTTTTTCTATCGTTTCCGCGCGTCATAATGCACAGAAGATACGGACGCTGGGCTTCATAGACAATCCCGCAATCGTGGAGCTGGTTAAGGTCACCGACTTCGCGCTCTCCAAATTTATGCGCCACCGGCACACCGGCAGGCACACCCGCAACCAGGCCATCGCGGTAGTCCGCCCTAGTCAAAAGCTCAAGCGCTCGCTCTGAATCGGGAAACGTGAGGTAGGTAGAATTATATAAGATGCGGAAAAAAGAGGCGTAGTCATGGACCGTCGTTGTGTAGTCATTTCCGAGTTCTGGTTCTTTGAGGCCAAGATCCCTATACGTTTTGTTCACCGTGGCTGGTCCAAGTGCGCGGTAGAGCATACTGGCCGCATCATTATCCGATTCGGTAATCATACGCTCCATAAGAGTGTTGAGGCTGTAGGTGCTTCCTAGGGTGAGTGGTTCATCGACCGGTACGGTCTGGGGGAGCGTGGGGTCGGCACGTTCAAAGACTACTTCCTTCGCTAAGAGCGACGGATTCCGTTCAGAAGCGTAGAGCGCGCTCATCATAAGCGGCACTTTAAGAAGGCTGCTTGGCGAAAAGGTTATCGATTCGTTTACACCGAACCATCCACCATTTTGTAGGTCGCGAAAATAGAGTGCCACGTCGGTAACCGTGCCGAGTTTTTTCTGTTCTGCAATGTATTTTTTAACCTGCTCCTGCGCTGCAGCGAGACCCTTTTCTGAAACCGTAGAGAGGCTTGTGCACGAAAGGAGTGGGCTTATGTGGGGGTACTCAGAATTCTTAAGGAGGACCTCATTATTTGAGGTACTGATTCGCGTACCAGCATAAAAACCCACTCCGCCACCCACCAGAAGTATGAGCGTACACACTAGGAGGCGCAGTAAGACCTGTGTACGCATGGTAGTTACCCGATGAAATTCCCTGCCTTTATCGCGTGCTCAATAAGAGTGTGAGTGTACCCTGCCTCGTTGTCATACCATGCAAGTACTTTCACGAGGTTTCTATCCACTACCCGCGTCATACCAAGGTCAGCAATAGACGCAAAACGCTCACCCAGAATATCGCTCGACACCAGCTCTTCGTCGGTGGTGGTGAAGATACCATCCCAGCGTGCTTCGGTGGCGGCCGTGCGGAGAATACTATTCACTTCCTCGACAGAGGTCGGCCGCTTCGCGATGAAGGTGATGTCCGCGATAGAGCCAGCCGGTACAGGTACCCGTAGCGAAATACCGTCGAATTTGCCAGCAAGCGCTGGGTAGGCTTTGGTGACAGCCACCGCGGCACCGGTCGAGGTCGGCACAATATTCTGTGCGGCTGCCCTACCCTCTTTCATATCTTTTTTCGAGGGACCGTCCACGATAGCCTGGCTCGCCGTATACGCATGGGTGGTTGAGAGTATGGCTTTCTCAATACCGATGGCGGCGTCGAGTATCGCAATCACGGGGCTCGCGGCGTTTGTCGTGCATGAAGCATTGCTGGTTATCGCACACGCTGCGAGCTTGGACTCATCAAGTCCCATAAGAATAGTGGCACCAAGCGGATTCTCTTCTTTGATGGGACCAGAAATAACGACGCGACGCGCACCGGCCGCAATGTGTGCATTGGCTTTTTCATAGTCCGTGAAAAGTCCCGTCGATTCAATGACGACATCAATCTCATGCTCCCTCCAGGGAAGCGCAGCTGGGTCCTTCTCCTGCACAAAGGTTATAGCCTTCCCCGCAACCATGAGCTTGTCGCCTTCAACAGAGACCGTAAACGGCGCTTTACCGTAGACCGTGTCGTACTTCAGCAAGTACGCGAGATTCTCAAGCGAGCCAAGGTCATTCACCGCGACCAGCTCTATTTCCGGCCTATCATAAGTTTGCCGCACAAAGGCCCGTCCAATTCTTCCAAATCCATTGATTGCAAAGCGTATTTTCTTCATGGATGCAGTATACCAAGCCCTCTATCAGCCCACCTAGTGATAACTCGAAATTCGTAGGGTTTGCGCTTTAATCTTTTTACGCTCACCAACTTTAATTGCGCGAGAATAGCTGAGACCTTTTGTTCGTTCGGGTCAGTAAAATTGAAGTAAAAATCAAAATGTTTCTGTTTCGTCGACAGTGGTACACACCAAAACATATTATTGTTAAACTTCTTAACAATGAGCACAGGGCGCGCAAAATTATCACCGCTCCCATTCTGCTCATATCCAATATTCCTACCAAGCGCTGACATCCATATTTCCCCTTCCTGAGGAAAGTAGCCAGGGTCGCTGTTTTCAAGATGAATTTTCTTCTTTAGCCCGTTCCGTGTATCAAATCACGCTCTTCATTGTTCATTTTCGTAATTGTATCAAACTAAAAGTTTAAAGAATTAGGGAGCTGATGCAGGGTCCGGAGCTGGGGTGGGTGTTGGGGTAGGTACTGGTGCGGGAGTTATAGCGGGAGTAGGAGGTGGTACTGGAGCGGGTGCGGGGACATGAGTAGGAGCCGGTACCGGAATTGTGGTAGGTGCAGGTGTAGGTGTAGGTGCTGCCGCGCTCTCAACAATCACCGTGCGCACCGCCACCGTGCCGTTGCCGGCCGAGTCGCTCACCGTGTAGGAGACGCTGTACTGCCCTACCGTCCAGGCATCCACCGTGCCCGCGACCGTGATGGCGCTCGTAAGGTCACCATCCTCCGCGTCAGCCGCGGTCGCGCCTGGGTCGCTCCACACGGAGCCCTGCGAAATGGTGACGGACGAGCCACCGATGAGGCTGACGGTTGGCGATCCAGCAACTGCAGGAGGTGCCGGTGGTGGTGGCACTGCACCCGGTGTAGGCGCTGGCGGCACCACGCTACCTTGAGCTGCCGCTGCCGTCTGGCCACCGTAGGTGTTGATGATGAGGTAATCGAAGGCGACGTCCTCATCCGGCGCAGTGAGCGTCGAGACGCGGAAGCCCAAGCCTTCGGTGATTTCAACTACCGCGAGCGGTGAAGCCACGAGGCCGCGTGGCGTAATGAATATTTTCGATTCGCTCGTCACCTTGGAGTTATTCACGAAGACCGTCTTGGTCGAGGAAGCCATGAGGCCGGCCCCGGCAATCTGGTTTGGCGCAGCCGGTACGCGGATTTCGCCATTTGGAAGCAGATTGATACTGCCCACAAAGAGCTTCTCGATAATCGCCACCTTTGCTATCAGCTGGCCGGTGACAAACTTCGTGAGCTGCGCCCCCTTATTGAAGGCTGCGTTCGCAAGCTCGTTTCCGGCAGCGACGATGTCGAGTGCCTGGTCGCTCACATCCTGGATGATGTCGCCGATACCCATGTCAAAGCCCGGGCGAACCTGCACCAGGATGCGTGCGAGGCAAGCGTCAGTCGGAACGGTGATGCCGGCATTGGTGAGCTCGTCCACAATCGTCGCGTCGCAGGCACCGATCTGGTTGATTTCATTCCCCACAAAATCTCCGAGTGCCTTACCGACCACCTGGCCTGGGCGGCCTGCACGCATACCTACGCCCGTGATGGAGGACGAGGTGATGCGGTCACCCTTCTTGATAGGGCCATTCTCAAGCGAGACGATGACAGGTGCGCGACCGGTGAGCGCAACACGCACGCTTGTGGATGCAACTTCGCCAAGAACGGTATGCGGTGCGGTGCTGATGGCACCCATAATTTCGCCGTCGTACTTACCCAGAGACTTCGTGATGTAGTTATCAGCTTTCGTACTGTTAGCAACGATGAGGCCAGGAATATAGGAAGCTGGGTTGTCCGAGAGGTAGTTTTCAGCGATATCGGCACCATTGACTGCGCTATATGGTGCTTCTCCAAATTGCGATAATGTCGCATCAGTTGGTCCTGAGTCGGTCAGGAGCGCACCAGGCGGATCATCCATCCAGAAACGAATAAGCGAGAGTCGGAAGCGAGGCGCGGTACCTGCCTGACCAGTGGACGCTTGAGTCACGACGCCAGCACTTACAACAGGCGAAAGGTTTGTCGTAGGAATTGTTGTGACGCCATGCTTTGCCACAACGTTTCCATCAATCAAGAAGACTGCTTCTTGATCGTTCAACTCCACACGGAATTTTTGAATGCCGAAGCTTGTTGAGGTACCAATTGTGGTATCAAGAATGGTTGATACACCAGCCTTACGCGTGACGGTGCGCCAGACGTTCGTTGATGTGGCAATGAAATATGCTCCATCTGTTGGTTCTGCGTCGTACACACTGGATGCCTGCCAATTCGCACTAGTAAAGCCCACCATGTAGATAGGTGTCGATGTTGCTGAGACCGACGTAGAGGCCATACCCCAAACTTCAACGATGGGGCTGGTCGTTGCAGACGTAAGCTGCTGAGCGAGACGAACGGCTGCGCCATCACCAGTAGTTGGTCCTGACGTCGTAAATCCTGCCACAATGTCAGCGAACGGCACTGGTTTCGTACTTTCATTTTGCTGCGTTAGCAGTAAGTCACCATCAGTATCCTCGTCGAAACCAAAACCGTTACAAACGTTTACGGTGTCTGCTGTGAGGTTTGTAATACCGAGACTGGAACCGAAGATATCACAACTCATATATCGCCACGTTGAGTACACGCGACCATCCACCGTAAGCTGGTCCCGCAGACCTGCCGAGCCCCATGGGCTGGTGGTGCCGATACCCACGCGCGCGTAGTCGAGCTTACCGGTCGTGGTTGCTATCGCGTAAAGCACCGGACGTTGGCCAGCACCTATAGCGGAGGTGGTACCAATCGAGAGAAGTGGGTTGAGTTCGTTGCCGTTGTTACCGGAGACGAGCGAGAAGCGAGCGTAGGGCGAGCTGGTTCCCATACCTACAAGTCCTGCGTTCGTTACTACAAAGCTCGTCCCCGTGGATGAGCCGATAGCAAATGCTGCTGCGGTAGGACTGCCGTTCGTTGGATTAATGGAAAGCTGCGCCCATGGGCTCGTGGTGCCGACACCCATGCGGCCGTTGTTCATGAACGTTAGTGCTGGCGTAGTACTCGTGCCATAGGCGTCAGTCGTGCTGCCGATGTAGAGGTTGCCGTTCATCGATGAGAACATCCAGTGCTTCAGGTTCGTACCGCCGCCCGAGTCGGTTAGCACGAGCTGCTTACCGGTGGTGGTAGCAATTTGCACTGTTGCAAATGGCGAGGTGGTACCGATGCCTATGTTTCCGGAAGAATCAATCGCAAATCTGCTTGCTCCCGCAGTGTTATCGTAAATATCCAAGATACCGAAGCCCGCACCACCAGCGCGCAATTTCCAGTCTTTTCCTGTTGAGTTTGTATTATAGAGTTCAATGGATGGAGTAGCGCCCGATACAGTCAAGTTAGAGGTCGGTGAGGATGTCCCGATACCAAAGTTGCCCGTAGAAGTCAGGTGCACTAAGGATGCTCCGTTTGCATCGGCAATGTCGAGAATCTGGCCGGTTCCCGGCGTGGCCTGAAGTGCCAGCAAGGCGTTTGGTGTAGTCGTACCGATACCGACATTGCCGCTATTGAGGATAGTGAACGCCGCCTTAGTGGAGGTGGCGAAGCTGTCGGTCGAAGTGCCGATGTACAGGTTGCCACCCTGACTGGAGAACATCCAGTGCTTGAGGTTCATGCCTGCGCCCGAGTCAGTAAGTACGAGCTGCTTACCGGTGGTAGTTGCAATTTGCAGTGATGCAAATGGTGTGGTGGTACCGATACTAAACAATCCGGTAGTAGTGAACCGGGCAACTTCTGTATTGTTCGTTTGAATTTTGAAATCAGTATTGGAAATAGAGCCGACTGATGTTCCATTTATTCCTGCGAAGAGGGCTGCCTCGATGTTTGTGGCACTATTGTGTACTGCAATTCCCGCTACTCCGTTTTGATTATTCGCGAACTGAATATTTGTAGCAATGAGGTTCTGTGAGCCAGCACCCACGTTCAGTCCTGTGTAAATAGTGGAGGTCCCTGTTCTAAAATTTGCTATCCCATTAATTGAAAAAATAGAGCCAGGAGTAGAGGTACCAAGACCGAGACGCTTGTTTGTTGAATCCCAGAAGAAGTCGCTGGTAGAGGAGGCTTGCGTAATAGTGTAACCATCCGAGAAGAGCACGCCACCTGAGTAGAAGGTGGTGGTACCGGTCCCGCCATTAGCGATGAAGTTTGTAAACGAGCCGGCACCGACACAGGAGCCATTAATAGAGAAACAACCGGCAGCGAGGTTGATACCGTTGCTGAAGGTTGAGCTCGCTCCTCCAAGTTGGGCGAGTGCACCCGTATTTGAGATGGAGAAGAGCGTGGTCGTGGCACTCGCCGTGGAGGAGGCAATGGCAAAGAGCGTCGTTGCCGTATCGCCATTGAATGCATGGATGGCGATGCGAGCAAACGGTGAGGTGGTGCCGACACCGAGGTTCGTCCCCGTGGAGAGGTAGGTGCTTGCACCAGAGTTGGTGAAGTAGTTGCTGCCGGCACCACCACCCACACAGACGCCACCGACACTGAAACAGCCGGCAGTGAGATTGATGCCGTTCGCTGCAGTACTGGTGGCAGAGCCCGTGATGTTGAGCGCAAGCACATCAAGACCCTTAGAGAAGGTGCTGGTTGCGAGCGCGTTTGAGGTGAGGACACCGGTAT
>VFSW01001493.1_pt1 | contig 35744 bp, 29 predicted proteins | sample 5358111 | NCBI WGS metagenome assembly VFSW01 (sample SAMN11554181, study PRJNA540505) | mine drainage metagenome | isolation source: sediment from site ElyBrook_90M | place: USA: Ely Copper Mine, Vershire, VT | collected 2017 | reverse complement strand
CTCGGCAGCCCCACCTTCATGGAGCCACAACAATATTTTTTTTGTAATACTTTGCTATTAGCGCCTCCAGCGCCGCTTTCTCATTTTTTCCAGAATCCTCAAGCCTTTTTATTGTATCTTCAATGTCTGTCATCTTTTTTACCCTGTTTTCCACCTCCCATGCCTTCTCTTTTGTTTTTCCTATCTCCCTTTCAAAGAACTTTATTTCCCCATCCAACACCTTTGCCTCCCTGTCAAGCAATTCCAGGCGCGACAGGTCCTCATAGATTTTTGCATCCTTTATCCTGGATATCAATGAAAGCGTCTCCCCTGGCTTCTTCAGGTCTATCCTGCCCTTCTCGATTCCCTCTTTGAGCTCTTCCACCATTCTGCTAAACTCTCCAAAACCCTCCTCTGAAGCCAGGGACCGCACCGGATTTTCAACCATGTCAAAAAGCTTCATCTTCTTCATGGACGAGTGATCATAAACCCTCGCTGCCTTTTCAAGCGGCAGCACAAGAGACGCTATCTTGGATGATATTTTGTCCATATCACCATCTATCTTTTCAAGTTCTGCCTTTTTGCCTGTCATCTTCGCCTCAAATTCTGTTACGCCATTTTTCCAGCCAGCATCATCCGTTGCCCCCGTCCGGAACTCCTTCAGCCGGTCTTTGAGCGCATCAATTTCTTCGCGCGTGGCTCCCAATTTCGCCGATGCCGCCATTACGTCGTTGTACTCACCGAATTCTGCGGAAACCTTTTCCAATTCCGCCCTCATGTTCGCCGCCAGCCCCTCCAGCTCTGCCTGCAGGTATTTGAAATGATTGATATATCTCGAATATGAATGTATGACATCCCTGTTCCTACCGTTTATACCCAGCATTTCATTGATCGCGGAATCGAATGAGGCGAGCTCTGCGCTATATCTTGAGTATGAAACCTGCCCGTCTGGCTTGTCTATGGTGTCAAAAACACCTCTCAGGGCGGCCACGTATGTGCTCTTCTGGCTTTTTATGAAATTTGGGTTTAACCATCTTTTGAACTCCAAATCAGGCTCATCCGAGACTTTCTCGAACTCGTTGCACGCCGTCACGAACTCCTTTCTTGCGTTATCCATCCTCCTTGATATTTTAGACGCCTTCGCGGTAAACTTTTCAATCTTCCTGTCAAAAAGCGCCCCGACCTCCTTGTCAAGAATATCCATGCTTATTTCCTGGCCCCTATCATTTCCGAAAAACATTAGAATAACCCGTATATGGTATTTCAATCCAACAAATTTATTTGTTGCGGCAATGTCCGCTCCCTGCGCGAGCCTGCCTTGCCAGTTATATAGAGCCCTTTTATAGCTACCTCCCTATAATTATGCGATGGTAAATGTTAGATGCATTTTCGCTTGTGGTCGGCGTGCTCCTCGGCTCCACCATAGACTTTATTCTTACGCTATGGATTGAATGGAAAGGCACCCAGTGGAGCAAAAAGGAATTCATAAAGCTGGAGCAGAAGATGAGCGAGCTTGAGAGGATTGAGGGAGCAAGGCTGGAACAGAAAATCGAGGCCCTGGACAAAAAGGAGTTTGAGAGGCTTGTCCAGAAACTGGACGCCCTCGAAAAGAGGCTGGAGGACATAATCCATCGCAGCGCAAAAAGACGTCGCGGCACAAATTAATCAAACATCATATTTTAGGCGATGGTTTTGCAGGTATTGCTTTAGAATATCCTTATCCTAAATTGTGTGGGAAGCAGCTTTACCACCATACTCTCCCCGTCTTTGTAGCTGTCAATAATAAATCCGTAGGGGTCCTGTTTCCTCTGGAGTGCACTTTCGATTTTGGACCTCAGGCCCCGCAGCGTCTTCGCGTCGAGGAATTCTCCCAGCTCCATCACCTCCATCAATCTTCCCTCTTTGTCATACACATGGAAGACCACTATCTTGTCCAATGAATCGCTGTAGTCTACGATCGATACCCCGTTTTCGAGCTCCGTCCCTTCCAATATTATCATCTGGAATGTTCCGGCATTGTATCTGAAGGATGCGTTCACCTCTTTTAGCACGCTCGCCTCCGACAGGCTCGTGCCTCCCCTTCCGTCGAATACAATCGAGTAAACGTCCACATCCACCATTGATAGCTTTTCCTCGATCGGCATATCCTATTCACCTCTAGCTAAGTTTTTATTTATTTGCATACAAGTTAACACATGGCAACTATCTATATGGATAGTGAAAAGGGTTTTCATGTTTAGCTTACTGATGGTTCTATTGCAGGTAGCCAATCCGGCCCAGGTATACGTCACCGCTGGGTCTGTATATACAGAGAACACTATTACAGTGCTCATTGAAATATTTACCATCCTCGCTATATCAATGCAGATAGCCAGAGGCTACTTCCTAAGGATACTCAGAAAATTCACCCTGAGGCTTGCCGCCGATATCTGGTGGCTACTGTTCATTCTGTTGAGGGACGCCAGCATATTCATAGTCCTGTTCCTGGGGTTTTCGCTCTTCTGGCCAGGCACATACCTTGATTATCCGATCGCGGTGCCATGGCAGCTTCTCGCAATAGACTTCTACGCCTTTGCCCTGGTCTTGCTGCTCGTGAAGGACACTGACGAGGATCCCAAGTACAACAAGTTGCTCACCATATTCATTCTCATAGGTACCTTCCTGTATCTGATAGGCACGGTGTTCGTGACAGAGAGCGCCCTTGCCCTCTCAACCCCTCCCCCAACCGTGTCAAACTCGCTGGGCAACATATGGGGTCTTTTCTATAATGTATTCGATTCACAGCAGAATCCTGCGCTCGCAATATATTCATTCTATGTCTGCTTTGCGCTTTTGTTAGGCGCCGGTGCTATAGCGATAAACTCGTCCTTCAGGAGCGGAGCCAATCTGGCCAAGCAGGATATACAGACAAGCCCCAAGCCAACCATAAAGATGCCGTCACCACCGCCGGTCGCCCCGGGTACAAAGCAGCAGCAAGGCGATGACGATGCCGTATAAGTTTACATTCGACAAGGGGGTTTGCATACAGTGCGGGATGTGCGGGGATGTCTGCCCGGTGAATACCCTTGATTTTACCAGGCCCGCCCATAAGAATATCGAAGACGACAGATACAATGCGGATGATGCGGTCGGGGACATGACAGAATACCCAATACAGGTGAACAGGTGCATCGGATGCATGATATGCCAAGAGGAATGTCCAGTTTCATGCATAACAATCCTTAGCTCTGATAAAGAGCCGAATTACGCGCAGATTCAGGGCCCGATGCGCACGGAAGAGCCAACGAAAGACACATTTGAATTATCTAAATACACAAAATTGAGACCCACAAGGGCGAAAGTGCGGGATCCCTGGGGCCACGAATACGTATACATACCAAAAAGGAGGAAATCACAGACGGAAACTGTGGATGAAAGCGACATGAGGTAACGCGCCACTAGCTTGCGATTCCCGTCCACCATTTTGCGCGCATATAAAAATATAAATAGGCAGTCATACATCCATTAATCGAGCCCCAATCTTGTGGTACTGATGAAAAGAAATGCGATGAAGCTCGGTGGACGATCTATAGAAAAAGCGGCGCTGTCCGAATTCAGCAAGCACAAAGGGGTGATCCAGATTGTGGGCAAGGTCAGGGTCAAGACCCTGGGCGATCTTGCCACCTACTACACTCCGGGAGTATCGTATCCGCCACTCAGGATAAGGGAGGACAAGGCGCTAACGTATGAGTACACCGGAAAGGGAAACAGGATAGGCATCCTGTCGGACGGGTCCAGGATACTGGGGCTGGGGAACATAGGCCCGGATGCCGGACTGCCGGTCATGGAGGGCAAATCGTTGCTCTTCAAGAAATTCGGCGACATAGACGCGCTGCCGCTTCCAATAAATGCCCACGGCGTTGACGAGATGGTCTCGTTTGCAAAGGCCATCGAGCCGGTTATAGGCGGCATAAACATAGAGGATGTGTCAAGCCCGAACTGCTTTACGCTTTATGACAGATTGCAGAAAGAGCTCGGCATCCCAGTATTTCATGATGACAGGCACGGGACCGGAGTCGTTGCAGACGCGGCACTGAGAAATGCGATGAAGCTGGTGAAAAAAGACGTGAGGAAAGCGAAAATAGTGATTAATGGGCTGGGCTCCGCCGGCATCGGTGTGGCGGAGATAATACTTGCCGCCGGATCAAGGAACCTCGTGATGTGCGATACACGGGGCATACTATATAAGGGAAGGAGGGACAACATGAACGGGCTGAAACAGAGGATCGCAGAACATACCAATCACAATGGAATGAAGGGGCAGCTCCAGGACGCGGTGAAGGATGCTGACGTGCTGATAGGGCTTTCGGTTCCCGGCGCTTTCAAATCAAGTTTCATAAAGGCGATGGCGGACAAGCCGATCGTTTTTGCGCTGTGCAATCCGTATCCGGAGATGAGATATGATGAGGCCAGGAAGGCCGGCGCATACATAGCAGCCACCGGCGAGAGCGGTGTTCCAAACCAGGTGAACAACATGCTAGCCTTTCCCGGGATATTCAGGGGCATTCTTGATGTGCGGGCAAGGAAAATAAATCCCACCATGCTTCTTGAGGCGAGCAGGGCCCTTGCGCACAGCGTAAAAAGGCGTGCGAGGGAGCATATAATCCCCAATTTCGTGGATGACGACATAATATCGATCACCGCCGACATAGCCGCCGCCGTTGCCGGCGCAGCGATAAAAACCGGGGTTGCAAGAAGAAAAATGGACCCGGACAGGGTCAGGAGGGATACGAAGGAAAGGCTTGAGCGCTATTCAAGGTTGGAGAAAGCGGCAACGTGATGCCGCAGTGCAAGCGCCCTTTTTACCATTCTTATCATTTCGTTCTTTTTAACGAACTCGTTTGTGAAGCGCTCCCCCTCCTTCAGCTCGTTGAAGCTCGCCCACCGGTAATCCGCATTCTCCATGTCAAGCCTCACCGTTCTGGTTCTTGAGATGAACACGAAGACCATGTTGTTCCATCTATCGCTAGGTTTTTTTACATTGATGAGCGTCATCATCTTCGGCCTGCTGGCCAGCCTAAGATCGGATCCATCTATTCCGGTTTCCTCTCTGACTTCCCTGTATGCCGTCTCCAGGTACGTTTCCCCCTCTTCTCTCCTGCCTCCCACGAAGGTCCATATTCCGGGATTGATTATGAACGGCACATTCCTCCTCTTCAAGAGCAGTACCCTCCCCCCGTTTACGATTATGGCTTTGGCCCCGTCCCGCTTCCTGTTTTCCCAAAGCTTTTGCCCGCCATCTACCGGAATTTTCATCAAGTCATTATAACAAAGCCTTATTAAATATTAAATGTCATTTTTCAAGCATGGAGGTACTTGAGTATGACATAGTCATACTTGGAAGCGGGCTGGCGGGCATGCGCGCCGCGCTTCAGGCCGCAAAAGCATCCAACGACCAGCTTAGAATAGCCCTCGTTTCGAAACTGCACGCGATGAGGAGCCACTCCGTGTCTGCGGAGGGAGGGATTTCCGGGGTGCTCTATTCCGGCCAGCACGGAGACAGCGTAGACCTCCACGGATATGACACGGCCAAGGGCTCTGATTTTCTCGGGGACCAGGATGCGATCGAGCTTCTGGTGAACCACGCGCCAAGCGAAATAAAACTCTTTGACCATCTCGGAGTGCCGTGGAACAGGGACAAGAGCGACAAAATAACACTCAGGGCCTTTGGCGGGATGAGCGTGCCCAGGACCGCATTCGCCGGCGATAAGACCGGCTTTTTCATGCTGAGCGCCCTCTACGACAGCCTGCTCAGCTTCAGCAACATAAAGATATTCCACGAGCACATAGCGACAAAATTGATAATTGAGAAGAAACAGTTCAGGGGGCTCGTTGCGATGGACATGGCAACCGGCGAAATGAAAGCCTTCGTCTCAAACGCAGGAATAATCGCAACCGGCGGCTTCGGGAGATCATACGGATTCACAACCACGTCATACTCAAGCACCGGGGACGGCCATGCGCTCGCGTATGAGGCCGGGCTCCCCCTAAAGGACATGGAGTTCATCCAGTTCCATCCGACGGCGCTCATACCGAGCGGGATACTTATAACCGAAGCCGCCAGGGGAGAGGGGGCATACCTCCTCAATTCGGACGGCAAGAGGTTCATGGAAAACTATGCAAAGAGCAAGATGGAGCTCGCACCCAGGGATATAGTGTCACGGTCTATCATAACGGAGATTGAGGCGGGGAGGGGCATCAAGGACGAACGGTTCGGCGACACGGAATTCGTGTATCTGGACATGAGGCACCTTGGCGAGGCCAAGATCAATGAAAGGCTTCCAAACATAAAGGAGATAGCGATAAAGATGATCGGCATAGATCCGTCGGACGCCCCGCTTCCCGTGAAGCCGGCGTGCCATTTTACCATGGGCGGCATCCATACCAATATAGACGGCAATGTGATCTCCGGCCCGAAAGGCGTGATAGTCGGATTATGGGCTGCCGGTGAATGCGGTTGCGTGAGCGTACATGGCGCGAACAGGCTCGGGAGCAATTCGCTAAGCGAATGTGTCATATGGGGCAAGATCACGGGGAACGCCGCCGCCAGGCTTGCGTCCAAGGGGAGGCCCGTTAGCGACGAGGTGATAAAAAACACGCTCGCCGCGGAGGAGAAAAGGATCATCTCCATGATCGAAAGCGACGGGAAGGAGAACCCCTACGACATAAGGAGGGATCTTTGGCGCACTATGGACGCAAAGGTCGGGGTTTACAGGGATGCGAAGGCATTGACGGAAGCGGTCCACGAGATAGGGGCGCTGCAAAAGCGATTCGCGCACATAGGGCTTGGGGACAAAGGCAGGGTCTATAACACCAATCTCAAGGACACCCTGGAGATCTGGAACATGCTGTTGCTCTCGCGGGCGGTTGCCGAATGCGCACTCAACCGCAGGGAGTCAAGGGGGGCGCATTCGAGGAAAGAGTACCCGAAGCGCGATGACAAGAACTGGCTGAAGCACACAATAGTGACGCTGGGCGATGACAAAAATAAAATAACCTACGGTAAGGTTAAGATCACGAAATGGCAGCCGGAAGAAAGGAAATACTAGTTATCCGTTATTTCGAATACTGTCTAGCATATGTTCCAATCACTGGCATTTCAACGTCCTTGCCCTCATACGCCTGATAGCCTATGTATAGTCCGTAGAGCCAACCGAGCAATTCGATTATCCAGCCCACGATGGGAATCCATCCTATGATAAAGAGCACCACACCAAGGAATATTGCCTGTAGTGCGTGGAACTTCGCCCTTTTATCATTCTGGCCCACGGTAATGAACACTATCAATCCGCTTAGCCATGTCAATAGGTAGGCGAATATGTAGGCCAGACCGTTACCCCTCCTGTTTTGTTTCATTTCCATAGTAACACCATGATGGTTAGTAATGGGTAGCAAGCCTTAAAACCCTTGCCAGATATGTTTGTTTCATATGGAAAAGAAGACCTACGACATGCGGGGCAAACAGGCAAATATAGCAAGACTGTGGCGTTTCGACAAGGAAGGGTTCGTCCACATGGTCGCATACAGGGCCCTGATATTCTATTCAATACCATACGGAATCCTTCTCATCGCATCGCTCTTTTACTCCAACCTGGCGCCGTACACCGGCCTGCTGACCGCAATATTCTGGATATTGATAACGCCGCAGCTATACGAGACAGCCAAGGCATTTTCTTTGATATCTTCAAAAGGGCTGGCTTTCGGGCACCTGAGCGAAGGATACGTTTATCTCTCAAAATCAAAGTATTCGCGGACCGGGACCCTCTATAAACCGATACCATACATAGCCATGATCCTTTGGCTAGCCGGCTTTGTGGCATTGCTGCTCTGGTGGAGAATATGAGCGCGTTCAAGTCCATGGCATTCTTTTATGGAGCGTTGGCCGCAGTGCCGATAATGCTTTGGATGATTGCAATTACATCGCCGTATCCACAGTTCCACCTGCTCAGGGTGGCGTTCGCAGCGCTTTCCGGTGCCGGCGCGATATTGTTCGGGCTTATAGGATTCAATGAGGTATTCCATGGATAGCAGGAACCAGAGAAAGACCACCATAACGGTGCATTCCTTCGATGGGAGGAGCGAAAGCTTCAAGGAGAAGCGCTATGACATAGATTCCGGCAGTTTCACCACGGTCCTTGACGCGCTGATAAGGATAAAGGAGACGATCGACCCCTCGCTTTCCTTCAGGTACAGCTGCAGAATGGGGATATGCGGCTCGTGCGCCATGGTGATAGACGGGAAGCCGAGCCTTGCGTGCGAAACAAAGATATCCGATCTCAATGTGACCGGCAAGGGGATCGACGTGCGGGCGATGCAGGGCCATCCGCTGCTTAAAGGGCTTGTTACGGACTTTGACGATTTCTTCCAGAAGCACAAGGAGGTCTTTCCATGGATAATAAGGCACAATATCAGCGACAAATACGATGACACCGAGGCCTACCACCAGACGGACAAGCAAATAAACAAGTTCCTGCCGTTCGCCGAATGCATAAAATGCGGCCTGTGCATAGACGCGTGCCCGGTGGCGAACACCAACAAGGACTTTATGGGCCCCCAGGCCCTTTCACAGGCCTACAGGTACATCGCGGATTCAAAGGACCAGGGAAGAAAATACAGGGTTGAGGCGCTTGACACGCTGGATGGGGCATGGGGATGCGAATTCTCCGGTTCATGCTCAAAAGTTTGCCCGAAATCCGTGGATCCCGCCCTCGCGATACAGCTCCTAAAAGTCGACATCGCCAAATATCGCTTGATAGAGAAATGATAGCATGGCAAAATTCAGGATAGAAAAGGATTTCCTCGGCGGCGTGAAGATTCCCGCAGAGGCATATTACGGGGCTGAGACGCAGAGGTCCATGAACAATTACGACATCTCCGGGCAGTCGATCCCTGCCACGTTCATAAGGCATTACGCGATGATAAAAAGGTCCGCCGCGCTCGCGAACATGAAGCTAGGCAAGCTCAATGAAAGAAAAGGGCGGGCGATAGTCAGGGCATGCGATGAGATAATAAAGGGTAAGCTCGCAGAGCAGTTTAACATAGACTACTTCCAGTCCGGGGCCGGGACCAGCGTGAACATGAACCTGAATGAAGTCATAGCGAACAGGGCGCTCGAGATAATCGGGAGCAAAAAAGGGGATTATAGGGTAATACACCCGAACGATGACGTCAACATGTCCCAGTCTACAAATGATACATACCATGCATGCATGCATCTCACGGTTTATTCCGAATTGACCGAGGCGCTCTTGCCGGCGCTCGAATCGCTGCAGAAGGCCCTGGATAAAAAGGCGCATGAATTCTCAAACGTGGTCAAGACCGGAAGGACGCACCTGCAGGATGCCGTGCCAATAACACTCGGCCAGGAATTTTCCGGATACGCATCCTCCGTGGGCAGGCAGATAAAGAACATAAAGAACAGCTCCGATAAGCTCCTCGACATATCCCTGGGGGGAACCGCGGTCGGTACCGGGATAGAGGCATCAAAGGGCTATTCGTACGCAGTTGCAGGCGAACTCAGGAAATACACAAAATACAGGTTCAGGCTCGCAAGGAACTTTTTCGACATACAGCAGAACCAGGACGAGGAGGGATGGGTGAGCAGCTCGCTTCGCGACCTTGCCGTTGCGTTGAACAAGATATCAAACGACCTGCGGCTTATGAATTCGGGCCCGGCGTCCGGATTTGGCGACATAACGCTCCCTGCCGTGCAGCCCGGCTCATCGATAATGCCCGGCAAGGTGAATCCGAGCATGGCGGAGATGCTCAATATGGTCTGTTTCCAGGTCATCGGCATGGATACCACCGTAAGCTACTGCGCGGAGAGCGGCCAGCTGGAGCTCAATGTTTATATGCCCCTCATAGCGTACGACCTCCTGTATTCGATAAGGATACTTTCCAATGCAGTGAATACCTTTACGACAAGATGCGTAGCCGGCATCAAGGCGAACAGGGAAAGGATGGGCAGGAATGTCAGCATGGATATGTCCCTTGCGACCGCGCTCGCCCCGTTCATAGGGTATGAAAGGGCCGCGAAGATAGCGAGAAAAGCGCTAAAGGAGGGGAAAAGCGTGAAGGAGGTATGCATGGAGCTCAAGATAATGCCCGAAAGGGATCTTAACAGGATACTCAATCCCAGAAAGCTCACGAGAAGGAAATGACCCTGCGGGGCACCAGATCAGATATCTATCCAGAGCTCCCCGTCCTGCTCGGTTATTTTGTAGGTGTTCTGGCGCGGCCCCCACGATGTCCTTGGATCTCCCGCTCCAGTCCTAACGTCATAGAGGGCGCCATGCCAGGGACATTCTACAATATAATCGGTCAGCTTTCCCTTTTCCAGCGGCCCGCCCCTGTGCGAGCAAGCGCTTTCCAGCGCGTAGATGTTGCCGTCTATCATTACAAGCATGACCTTCTTGCCATTTGCGGTAACCCCCACCGGCTTCCTGTCGGTCAAATCTGCCTTCTTCAACTCCAGCTTAACACCAGCCATGAATTACTATATTTGCTTAAATCTAAAAACTGATATGATATGATGGAACAGGCCCAAGTACGGCTTCGCACCCAATTGATAGCCGAATTTAACCCTGTGTTTATAAACCTGATCTTGCTTATCGTATTTGCTGTGTGATGTCCGCTTCGGGAAGCATGGAAGCAATTGAGCGTGCACACATGGCGTGCAGTCACATGATGATATGTATGCTGAAGCTCATAGTCGAATTGTTTGTCATATTGCTTGTCGTGTACGCTGTGCTGTACGCGATAGAGCCGACATGGGCACATCGCATACTAAATGCCGTCCTCGGGACGAAATTGAACATGACCACCACGACAATAACGATACCATATGCGGGGATCCAGCATGCATATGTCAATGGAACAATCCAGAGCACTAGCTATGTGTTCTCAAATGACACTGTGCTATACATAAAAGGGGAAAACAACAAAATAATAGTAATGGAGCGTCAGGCCGGCGTAAGCATACCGGTGTTGTACGTGAATATGACCGGGAGCGGCGATTCGCTGACAATAAAAAACGGGTTCGTGGTCCTTAACATATGGGGCAGCGCCGATTCAATCATGCTCTACAATTCAACACTGCTGAGCTCCAACCTGCACGGGGGCGGCGACCACATATACAACGAGAGCGCAAGCGGCAACCAGACCATTTATAACTCCACGTAGTAAATGGGTTCGACATCCGATGCACAAAAAGGAACGCCAACTTTCAAAATATATTTATATCGGACCATTTATCTATGTATACCGATATAACCTCTAAATTAATGGGTAAGAAAATGGAAACATATACGTGTCCGATGCATCCGAAGGTGCGCTCTAAAAAACTAGGGAAATGCCCGGAATGCGGGATGGGCCTGACAAAGGCTTGATGGTACGCCAGGGGAACTATTCAAATCTAATTCCCGCGGCTTTCAATATGATGATGAGAAAATTGCGAATGGGCGCCATGCATGGCGCACCGCACATAAAGCTGCAACCTGCCGGTAACCAGGAAATATATGGAAAGGAAATGCGAATGACCTATTCGGGTTGATGAGATGGCAACCGATCCTGTATGCGGAATGAATGTCGATGAGAAAACGGCAACGCTGATAAGCGGGAGGCAGGGCGAAAAATACTACTTCTGCAGCAAAAGTTGCAAGCTCCAATTTGAAAGGCCGGAGAAGGAGCTAGAGGCGATCAGAAATGCGCTGTTTGTATCGGTGCCGCTTACCGCAATAATCGTGCTGCTTACCTACCTACTCAATCTTCAATACGACAATTACATAATGTTTGTCCTCGCCACCATAGTGCAGCTTTACTCCGGGAGGAGGTTTTATGAAGGGACGCTCGATGCAATAAAAAACAGGTCGGCAAACATGGATATGCTTATAGCCATAGGCACAACAGCCGCGTGGATGTACAGCACGGTGGTAACATTTGCGCCGAACGCATTCCCAACGGGCGGGGTCTACTTTGATACGTCAACGATAATAATAACGCTGATACTTTTGGGCACGTACATGCAGAGGCTGGCAGAAACCAGGGCATCAGACGCGGTTTCTGCGCTGATAGCGCTGCAGCCCAAAATAGCCAATGTAATAAGGGACGGCGAAATAACGGACAAGCCGATCGGGGAGATAAAGCCCGGGGAAATACTGCTGGTAAAAATAGGGGAGAAGATACCGACAGATTCGGTGGTCGTTGAGGGGCGAAGCTCTGTCGATGAATCCATGATTACGGGTGAGAGCATGCCCGTCACAAAAAAGACCGGGGGCAAGGTGATAGGGGGTACGATTAACATGACCGGCTTTTTAAAGATAAAAGCGACAAAAGTCGGGAAGGACACGGCGCTGTCCCAGATAATAAAGATTGTACAAGATGCCGCATCCAGCAAAGTTCCAATACAAAAACTAGCCGACCAAATAGCTTCCTATTTTGTTCCGTTGGTTGTGCTCGTAGGGATAATTTCTGCCATGGCGTGGTACCTGATCGGAAATGTTGGATCCAACACCGCCATGCTCATATTTGTAAGCGTGCTAATCATAGCGTGCCCCTGTGCGCTTGGCATAGCAACTCCGGCCGCGTTGTTGGTCTCTTCAGGAAGGGCAGCCAAGGAGGGGATATTGATAAAAAGCGGGGAATCCCTCCAAATCGCCAGCAAGATCGATGTTGTAGTGCTTGATAAGACGGGAACGCTGACAAAGGGCAGGCCGGAAGTAACAGACATCGTTCAAATATCAAATTATAAGCAAAAGGATATTCTCAGGTTTGCGGCCATCGCAGAGCTGAACTCGGAGCATGTTTTGGGCAGGGCGATAGTCGAAAAGGCGAAGAATGCAAAAATAAAAATGGAGTTCCCCAAGAAATTCACATATAAACAAGGGAGCGGCATAATTGCAGTTGATAGGAGCGGCAGGAGAATTGAAATAGGAAACAGGGACCTGTTCGACCGGAGACAACTCGCCGTGGTGGAAAGGCAACTCCAAATGCTTGAATCTGAGGGCAAAACTAGCCTCATCATAGGTTTGAACAATAAGGTAATAGGGATTGTTGCGCTTGCAGATGTGCTGAAAAAAGACAGCAAAAAGGCAATCGTGGCGTTTCAGGACTCCGGAAAAGAGGTATGGCTGATTACGGGGGATAACGATAGGGCTGCACACGCGATAGCAAAAGAACTTGGGATAAAGAACGTTATTGCGCATGCCAAACCCAAAGATAAATTGAGGAAGATAATCGAGCTGCAAAAAACGGGAAAGAGGGTAGCCATGGTCGGTGATGGCGTAAATGATGCGCCCGCACTTACAAAGGCCGATTTGGGCATAGCGATCGCAGCAGGCACTGATGTGGCAATACAAGCCGGTGGAATAATTTTGGTCAGGAACAGCATATACGATGCCGCAGCCGCGCTTGAACTGGGAAAAAGGACAATGACAAAGATAAAGCAGAATCTTTTCTGGGCGTTTGGTTACAACATAGTGTTAATTCCGATCGCTGCCGGAGCTCTGATTCCCTTCTACACCGTGAGTATATATAATTTCCTGCCAGCATTGGCGGCATTTGCAATGGCTTTCAGCTCAGTCACAGTGGTTACAAATTCTCTTTTGCTAGCCAGGAAAATATAGCATAGTGAAACACCATTTCTGTCGTTCTTTTGCCACTTGAAAATTAGACGCGACTGTATTCAGCCCACCTCAAGCGATGTGGACTTTATGTGCATCTATATACATGGGAGTATATCTGTGCATATCCGTATAACTAGATTATTTTTGTTTCTGCATCGCGTGCGCTAGCCTTTCCGAAGCAAGATTCTTTACGAGTCCCTGCCATATCACTAGCTCTTTTTCAAAAGCCCTTTTCACGAATACTCTCATTCTATCACTACAAAATTATTGTATCCTAATTTTTTAATCTCTTTAAAATCTTTGTCGTTTGTGACTAGTTTTTCATTATTTGCTACGGTTATTCCTGCGATTAGAATATCAAATTCATCTATCAACTTGCCTTTAATTTTAAGAGCTCTGTAAATCTCTGTGCTTACTTCTATTTCACTATTCCCAAGTCCATATAAATTAAGGTTATCAATCAGTTTGTCTAGCGTGTGTTGTTCTGTGAACTTTCTACCTCTAAGTAATTCGTATTTGCTCAATATTGTAATAGCGGCGCTTTCCTTACCTTTATAAGATTCTATTGCATCTATGGCTTTCTGCTCCCCGACGAGTGCATCTATTAACAGATTTGTGTCAAAAATTACCAATTAATCACTCGATAATCTAATCTTACCAAAAGCACGTCTACTACGATTAACTTCTCCCTTCCAAGATGAGCCATCTTTCTTATTCAATATACCAAAGAAACTCTCAAGCTGAGCTATGTCGCCTTTCTGTGTTTTGCCCTTGATTAATTCTTCTATTGCTTTAGAGAAAGACTCCTTCTTTTTAATTTTTTGCAATTCACTATATACTGTTTCGGATACTACTATTACTCTGGACATGTTTATCATCTATATATATTTCTATATATAGATATTAATACCTTTGTATCCATATAACGTCCAGCCCACGTTAAGTGATGTGGACTTTGTGTATATTTATATACATGAAGATATGTTTATATATCGCGTATGGCTACAAATTATCTAATTTGATATATTGTAGACATTATGTCCACAAAGCTTAAATATCTTAGTGTTGTAGACATATATATGTCATTTATAGAAAAACAGAGGCACGGAAAACACTACTACTATTACCTAGTCAAGAATGTCAGAATATCTCCTACGAAAGCTAAGAAAGTTAGGATATTTTTAGGCAGAGATGTTCCAAAACACGACGAACTGCAAAAATTCTTCTTAGAAATAGAAAAAAAGGCTGCGTCTGAATATACTGGCAAATGGCTGAGTAAAGATTTAGTGGAAAGACTAGAAGATCTAAGAGCTTCGGTGGTGGTATTTCATAAAACACCAGGCGATGCTCTGCCAAAGGATTTTCTGGTGCGATATACCTATAACACTAATGCCATTGAAGGAAACAAGCTTACACTCAGACAAACAGCTTTAGTGCTTTCAGATAAGATAGCGCCAGAAGGGGCAAGAACAAACGATGTAATTGAGGCGTTAAACTCTTTAGATGCTTGGGAATTTGTAAAGAAGTATAGAGGAAAACTGAATAAAAAATTCGTATGTAAACTCCAATACGAGATAACAAAAAATACTTCTTGCAGAATTCAGGGTGATTTCAGAGACAGTGATGTGGGAATACTCGGATCAGAACATATTCCGCCAAAGCCATCAGAGGTTCCTACTTTAATACAAAAATTATTTGAGGAATACAATGAACTAAAGAAAGAATTGCACCCTATAGAACTCGCTACACTAATACATAACAAGTTAGTAAAAATACACCCATTCACTGATGGCAATGGTAGAACCTCAAGGCTTTTGATGAATTGGATTTTGCAAAGAAACCGCTTCCCTGCAGTGATAATAGAGGTAACAAATAAAGAGAGATATTACAGTTGCATCGAACACGCTGACAAAGGTGATCAGAACTACTTTGCCGTGTTCTTAGCAGAGCAGATGCTTAAGCAATATACTGTAGAAGTACCAAGTTAGTGTCCAGCCCACGTCAAGTGGTGTGGACTTGGCGGGATTTGAACCCGCAACCCCCTGCATGCCATGCAGGTGCGCTACCGTTACGCTACAAGCCCATGCAAGGAATTGCAAAATCAGATTATTTATTAGTTTGCCGGGGAAATCCAGAGTATGTTTCCTCCCCTGAGCAGTATCGTTCCCATCTTCGTTTTCAGCTCCCCGCCATCGAGCTCCTCCGCCTCCTGTAGCACCAGGTTCATGTGTATGTCGAACGAACTCAGGCTTCCCCTGATCTGAGCTCCCCCCTTGAGCTTTATCAGCACTTTCTGTCCCAGGACCTTGTTCAAAAGGTCGAACGGTCTTTCTTGTTGTGGCATAACTACACCATAATAAAAACAATAATCATGTTGGAATGGGTAAAACTATATATTAGTCCCCCTTCTTCGGCTTTATCTTTTTCAGGTCGTCCTTCTTCACCGCAAGCTTTATTCTTCCGGTGCCTAGGCCTATCTGCTTGCCTATGAGTATGTTCTCCGCCACTCCCTTCAGCGTGTCCCTCTCCCCGAATACGCTCGCGTTGGTGAAATGCTTCACTGTTTCCTCGTATGCGGCCCTTGCGAATACGGATTCCTTCTCCCCGGCTACGCCGTGCCTCCCTACGCTCCTTATGCCCCCGGTGTGGGTCATTGCGTCGGCCACGAGCGCGATATGCCTGAAACTTACCGTGAATCCCTCCTCGGCTATGACGTCGCTCAGCTCGTGCGCTATGAGGTTCCTCGCGGCCTCTATGCCGTACACCTTCAGCACCTCGAAGATATCATTGCTGTAGAGGTGCCACTTGTCAACTCCCTCTATCTTCATGACCTCCTCCATATTGCTGCCGCTTGTCGTTATGTAGAACGAGCTGTCGTCGGCCTGCTGTATGCTAGCCTTGATTATGCCCCTTATGCCTATTACCGGGGAGTTCAGTATGTTGACGAACGCGGTCCTTGTCGCCTGCGTCGTCTTCCCCATGTACTTTATTTTTATCGTCTCGCTGTCAATCTGCGACACCTCCACCCCCTCCTTCTTGGAGAGCTTGCTGGCCACGGTTTTCCCTGTTATTTCATAGAATGCCATCTTCTCCTTTTCGAGGTGCAGCACCAGTGTGCCGGCCTTAAGGTCCTCGTCAAAGCTGCTTATGAGGCTTGATGTCATGACCTCCTCCACCATCCTCCAGATCTCCCTGACTTTTTCGTACTTCTTCTCTATCCCCTTCTCGAGACGTATCTCCATGACAGGCGCCTTGGGCTTTTTCCTCGCATCCACTATCTCTATTATCCTCGGAAGCCCCTTGGTCGTTATGACCGAGGAGATACCTGCGGAGTGGAACGACCTGAGCACCATCTGCGTCCCGGGCTCGCCGATCGACTGCGCTGCCACAGTGCCGACCGCCTCCCCGGGCACAACTTTTGAGTCTTCGAATTTTGACATATGATCATTTCTCTTTTTCCACGACCATCTCCTTTGTCGGGTCTATTCCATCCCCTCCGTAAATGGTCTCTATCAGCGCTCCGCCAGCGTCCCTGACGCTGAGGTCCTTGCCCACATAGAAGTCCTGCATCGCATTTATGAGCCTTCTCTGCAGGTAACCGGATACCGCAGTTACGAGAGATTTTGTCATAGCGGAGTCCCTCGCCCCCATGGCGTGCATGTAGAATTCCGTCGGTGAAAGGCCGTCGAAGAAGCACGATTCTATGAACCCTTTCGCCGCCGCACTTTTGTCATTCCTCTTGAAGTATGGAAGTATCCTTCCCGAGTAACCCCTGTTTGGCCTTCTCCCTCTTATCGACTGCTGCCCGAGAAGCATGGATGTCTGGACATAGTTGAGTATGTTGCCCCTAGCCTTCACCTTTGTGACAAGGAAGGCCCTGTTGTCTATGGTGGATGCCTTTTTAAGCACCGATTCTGCCATATGCCTTGCCTCCTCGAGCTGGGCCATGGTTATGAGCTCCAGCGTCTCCTTTATTGTGTAGCTGGGCAGCCTTTCCAGCTTCCCCTGCTTGTATCTTTCAAGTATGTCATTGGCCTTGCTCTCCACTTCCTTCACTATGCCCTCCCTATCCTTATTGATCTCGTCGCTGTTGTAGTAGTCCTTTATGCTTATCGTCATTCCGATCTTTGCGGTGACGTGCAGCGCCAGCTTGGTGAGGTTGAGCAGGAAATTCATTTCCACATCCGCGCCGTACTGGTCGTATATCTTCATGAGCAAGGTGCCTCCCCCGCCCCCAATCATTTTTTCGTCTATTACGCCGCTCTCAAGCTCCCCGTTCTTTATTATGGTCTTGCCATCCTGGGTCTTTGCCTCGAAGCTAAGTCCCTCGGGAAGCAGCTTTGAGAAGATCGCCTTTCCGGAGTAGACCCCGCCCTTTGCCGGCTTCGGCAACTCGTACACCCCCACCGAGGCCAGCATCCTTGTCGCATCATCCTTTTCGAAGAATGCATCGTCCCGTGTAAGCATGTAGGCACCGATTATCTCGTCTTCCTCTGTGAACAGGACGGGCCTTCCGTCCCTTGGTGAAAGCACCTGGTCCTTCGGCTGCATCAGGTAACGCGCCTCCGCCTGCGCTTCCAGGGACTGCGGTATGTGCAGGTTCATTTCGTCCCCATCGAAGTCGGCGTTATACGGGAACGCCACCGATACATGGAGCCTCAGGGTCCTTCCGGGCAGCACCTTTATGGTGTGTGCCATGACAGATAGCCTGTGCAATGTCGGTTGCCTGTTGAATAGCGCAATGTCCCCGTCAATGAGCTGCCTTTCCAGTATCTGGCCAGGCACCAGTCCCTTGATCAGGTCTTCCCTGTTTGTTTCCCCGACCCTTTTCCTTGTGCCGTCAGGCATTATCACGTTTATCACAAGAGGATATTCCTTGTTCTCGAGGAGCTTCTTCGCCTCATCCTTGTTCCATATTGTCACATATATTGGGATAGTGAGGTTGTCCGCGATCTTCCTGGGTATGCCCACCTGGTTTATTGAGAGGCTAGCATCGGATGATATGACCGTTCTGGCCGAGAAGTTGACCCTCTTTCCGGACAGGTTGTACCTCAGTCTTCCCTCCTTGCCCTTGAGCCTCTGGGCCAGCGTCTTCAGCGGCCTTGTGCTCCTGTGCCTTGCTACCGGCACGCCGGGCGTCTCGTTGTTGAAATATGTGGTGACCTGGTACTGCAGAAGCTCCCAAAGGTCGTCTATGATTATTTGGGGCGCGCCGGCGTCTATGTCCTGCTCAAGCCTCTGGTTTATCCTCATTATGTCCACCAGCTTGTGTGTAAGGTCATCCTCGCTCCTCTCCCCGGATTCCAGGGTTATGGACGGGCGTACGTTTACCGGGGGCACGAACAGCGTTGTAAGCACGAACCATTCCGGCCTTGTTGCCGTTGGGTCTATGCCCAGATGCTTAAGGTCAGCATCCGGCACCTTCGAAAGCCAGTCCCTTATCTCGTCGGGCTTTAGCTTGTTGCTGTCTATATAAAAGAAAGTCGGCCTCTCGAGCTTCACCTTGTGCTGTGCCTCTCCGCAGTGCGGGCACTTCTTCACGCTCTTGAGCTTCTTCACCAATATCATCCTGTTGTCCTGGTCGCTCATGTTGGACGTGAGCGAGGTGATGTCCACGGCTGCGGTTTCCTCAAGGTCTTCGGCTACCACAAAAGTCTTCACCGCCGGATGAAGCTCCTTGACCTGTATGTCTGTGAGGAGCAGCCTTTTACAGCTGAAGCATGTCGACTGCAGCAGCAGGTATATGGTCTTGGCAAACTCCGGGTGTATGACGGGCCTCACGAGCTCTATATGGCCGAAATGTCCCGGGCATGTCTTCGCCCTCCCCCCGCAGGTCTTGCACTTGAGGCCCGGATCTATGACCCCAAGCCTCTGGTCTACCAGCCCGCCGTCTATCGGATAGCCGTCCTCGTTGTATGTGTCTGGCACTATCAGCTTTGCCACGCTCATCTTTTTTATCATGTCCGGGCTTATCGTCGTGAACCTTATGTGATCTATTGTTTCCGCTTGCATGTTTTCACTGTTTTAACATTATGGTGCTATTCAGACCTCATCCTTACTCTCGGCAGTATGTGCAACGATTTTATCTCGTCGAGCAGCAGCTTGAACGCGTATGATATCTCTACCTTCTCCAGGTTGTTGCCTGCGTCGAGCGGGCACACCGGCACGTTCTTTATGTGGTCGAAGTATCCCACGTCTCCGCACTCCCTGCATATCCAGATATCAGCCTTGTCGCTCTGTTCCAGCATCCTGTCCTTGAGCAGCAACGACGCGCCATAGCCGACAAGCGCGTCTCGTTCCATTTCCCCGAACTTGAGCCCGCCCCTCCTCGGCTTTCCTTCCGTTGGCTGGTGTGTGAGTATCTGCACCGGGCCCCTGCTTCTTACTATCATCTTCGTGCTGACCATGTGCAGCAATCTGTTGAAGTACACAACCCCGGTGAATATCGTCGCATCGTACTTCTTCCCTGTCCTTCCATCGTACAGCGCCTCGTCCCCGAATCTCTCGAAGCCGTGCTTTTTGAGTATGTCCCCGTACATGTCCACTTTTTCCCTGCCCTTCCCGGAGAACATCGTGCCATCGAACTGGGTTCCTCCTATCGAGCCCGCCTTGGCCGCGAGGGTCTCCATCATGTGGCCGAATGTCATTCTGCTCGGCAAAGACAACGGGTTTAGCAAAAGGTCAGGCACTATCCCGTCCTTCGTGAACGGCATGTCCTCCGGCGGCACCACGAGCGACACAACGCCCTTCTGCCCGTGCCTGCTCGCGAACTTGTCGCCGACTTCCGGCACCTTTATGTTCCTGACCCGGACCTTCACTATTTTTGTCGCGCCCAGCGATTCGCTTATCAGCACATTGTCTATTGTCCCCTCCTCGCCGGTCCTGAGCGTCGCGGAATTGTCCCTGCTCTTTTCCTCGCCCACTCCGAACGATGTCTGCTCCTCCAGGAATCTTGGCGGGGAGACCTTCCCTATCAGTACCTCCCCTTCCTTTATCTCGAGCTCCGGCTCTATTATCCCGTCCTCGCTTAGTTTTGAATATGCATGCTCGCCAAGATATCCTTCCGTGGTTGCCGGAGGCACCTTGAAGTGGTCCTGCTGCCCGCCCGGATATCTTCGTTCCTCGTCCGTGTATGTCCTGAAGAATACGCTCCTTCCCAGCCCCCTGTCCACCGCCGCCCTGTTCAGCACTAGCGCGTCCTTCATGTTGTACCCGAAATATGTGGACAGCGCCACTACAAAGTTCTGTCCGCTCGAGTGCCTGTTCATTTTCAGTGTCCTGTATGCGGAGCTGTTCACTATCGGCATCTGCGGGTAGTAGAGGAGGTACGCCCTGGCGTCATACCTGTTGTTGAAGTTGATTGCATAAAGCCCCTGCCCCTGCTTTATGAAGTTTCCGGAAATCGGGTGCCTTCCCACCGTGTTGAACTCCTGGAATACATTGCTGCTGAACGTGAATCCGTAGAACGTTGCCGGATCTATTTCAAGATGGGTAGTATCCTTATCGATCAGTTTTTCCTCGAGCGCTACCCTTATGTTCTCCTCCTCCTCTGCGTCGAGGTATTCTATGACCCCCCTCCTTACCAAATAGTTGTAGTCTATCTCCTTGTTCCTCAGTTTCTCAAGGAGCTCTGCGCTGAACTTGCTTGCTCCGTTCTCCACTATTATGTACGGCTTTCTCGCCCTGCCCCTGTCCGCATTGATATGGATCTCGTTGAGTTTCCTGATGATGGCGACGTTGATCTCTCCGGATATGACGCCGGCCCTCCTGTTCCTCCTTATCTCCTCGACGAAATTCCTGCCGTTCCTGACGTATCCTATGGACCTCCCGTCAAGATAGACCTGGTACCTCCTCTCGGATTTTTCCTTTGCCAAATTACCAACTCATATATCATTCTTCCTTCTTTATCATCTTCAGCTCCTTCAGTTTGTCCTCAAGCGCCTTGTGGTCGGCGCCAACCGTGACCTTCGACATTATAGCGAGATATCTTGTGAGCCCGACCTCGGTACCTTCCGGGGTTTCGCTCGGGCAGAGCTTGCCCACATGGGTGCCGTGCACGTCCCTCGCCTTGAAGTGCGGGTGTTTCTTTGCAAGCGGCGATTTCACCCTCCTCAGGTGCGCGAGCGAGCTGGTGAAGTTCGTTCTGTCGAGGACCTGCGAGACACCGGTCTGCCCCGCCGGCCACGATCCGGTTCCCATCGAGTAAAGTATTTTCTCTGTAAGAGTGTCCGCGTTGATATTCCCCCTGACGCTCAGCTTCCTTCCCCTGGCTGTGGTCCTTTCTATGTGGTACTTGATGTCGCGCACAAGAAACTTGAATGCGTTGTTGAAAAGCTCCTCCATCAGGTCCCCGGCCAGCTTTATCCTCTTGTTGGCGTAGTGGTCCTTGTCATCCTGTTTCACATGATTGTATGCCACCAGCGAGGCCCTCTCGGCCATCCTAAGTAGGAAGTGCGCCTTCTCCTTCCTGAATTCTGATTTTGTGCCGAGGTGCGGCAGTATGTAAGTATCAAGCTGGAGCTCTGCCCTTTTCTCCTGATATGTCTTTGCCTGGTTGGGCGCTGACATGTGCCCTATCTCCAATATGGCCTCGGAGGGCCCCATCTCCTTTGCCTTGCTCAGGTCCACGTTCAGCAGTATGTCGTTCCTTATCTCGTTCCCGCTGACGCCGTCGAGCATGTCTTTTGTCTGTAGACCGAGCGCCCTCAGCACGAGGACTAGGTCCATGCCCTTGGTTATCGTCGGGAAAACGACCTTGAATATCCCGTATTCGTCCCTGGTGACGCTGCACCTGGCCCTGAAGTTTACCGTAGTTGAAAACACCTTGGCGGTGACGGTGCTGTTCTTCTCCTTTGTGCATATTATCCGGTTTGGCGCAAGGTCCTCTATACCAACAAGCACCCTTTCCGTTCCCTTGATTATAAAATAGCCGCCTGGGTCGTCCGGGTCTTCGCCCTCGTTTATCAGCTGCTCCCTTGTTATGTTTCTGGTATAGCACATGTCGCTCTTTACCATGACCGGCAATTCTCCGATGAATGCCTCTCCCGATGAGTCCGATTTCTCTATGCCTGAAACCACAGGGGTATATGTTATATAGACCGGAGCCGAATATGTCAGGTTCCTGGCCAGCGCCTCGTTCGGCATAACCCTCCTCGTTGAGCTGTCGGCCTCGATGATAACCGGCTGTTCAAGCCTTATGTTGCCGAACTTTATGGCGAATCCGGACACGTCCGGCTCTACAAGGCTCTGCGCGTCGATGACCTTTTGAAGGCCCATCCTTATGAACCTGTTATAGCTTTCTATCTGTTGCTGCACTATAGAAGTGGTCGAAAGATATGCCTCCAATACCTCGTGAGTCTCGCTCATTCTATCACATGCTGCAATATATGCGCAGGGTCAACCCTTGACGACATATCTGTAATACTTGTACTTATGGCTGGATTCCTGTCTGTCTATCTCAATCAGCTGGCCTATCTTGGCTCCCAATTTCTGTGCCTGAGGGTCGCTCTCATAGATTTTCGGGAACATCTCAAAAGATATTCCGAACTCTTTGGAGACTTTTCTGGCCTCGTTCTCACTAAGCAGTTTATGTTGTGGTATCAACTCTCGCGGCGCGACCAATAATTCACCAAAAAAAATGCAGACTTCTGACTCTACCCAAGCAAGTACTTATTATATTACATACAAAATGCTTATAAAGCTTTTGCTGAATCTCCGATATTATTGTCTAAAGCACCCTGCCGGATGCGAATATGCGCGGCACAGCCTCCCTCATGAGCAGGAACTGGTCCCCTTTCTCCACCGGGATCTGTTTTTCGAAGCCCAGTTCGGCGCTCTCCCCCTCCACCGATTCAATGGTCGCAAAGGAAACAGAAAAGTTTGACACAAAAAAGTAATGGAATCCTTTGTGCAGGGCCTCAGGGCTGACGCTGTTCATCCTTATGCTCACCGCCGCCCTTTTCACCCTCTGCACAGGATTTGCCGATACAAGAAGGTCGCCTTTTTCAACTTCGTCGTGCTCTATGCCCTTGGGCACGATTCCCACCCTGGTGCCCGTGCCGACCTCCTGCATGTCGGCATCCTGGCTCTGTATGGATCTCACCACGATTTTTTTGCCGCTGCCATGGTAGAGCTCCTGGTGGACCTTTAATGTGCCCTTTGTAACAACCCCGAGCAGAACGGTCCCCAGTCCCTTGACAGGGAACGCTTTGTCGATGTCGACGCGGGTCTCGCTGTTGTCGTATTCCTGGCTGTGCTCGAGTATCTTCTGCACAATCTGGCTGCTGTCGGAGAAATCATGTCTGCCTATCTTTACGCCCTTCAGGAACTGTTCTATGGAACCATCCTTTGTGAAGATCACGCGCTTGTCAAGCAGTGAGCACGCGACAAGGATTTCTCCGAATAGCTTGTCAAGGTTGTCTGTGCCCACCACGATCTGGCCGGCCAGGAGCATGGATTCGGCAACAGAATAGAACTTCTCCGATATTGACGTCGGCGCAAGAGCCACGATGGCGCCGTCATCGGTCTTCCTGTTATAGAACGTGATCCCGTTCCCGGAGCCCTTTTTGCCTATCAATTCCGCCAACGCGGGGTTGAGCGGCACGGATACGATATGATGCATAGTCACTATGGTTTCAGAAAAATATTTAGAACTTGGTTGTTTAGCCTAACCATGGTATTAAGGGCCCAATCGGCAACCGAGTTCCTAATCACGTATGGATGGGCCATGCTGCTGATCATAATAATGCTTTCGCTGCTATATTACTTCCTTCAGGTCCCGCAGAAAAGCAGCTCTCCGGTGTGCAGCTTCCAGCAGGGCCTGCTCTGCCAGGACATAAATTTGGGGCTGAACACAAACTCGATCCAGAACCCAAACAGCGTTCTTGACGTGACGATAGACATCACCAACGAGTTTCAGTATCCTATATTAAACCCCTCATTCATCGTGAATTACAACAATGTGAATGCCACAGGGTCGTGCACCACCGCAGGTCCGATAAACCCGGGGGAATCGATTCAGTGCAATGCGACGCTGCAGGGGAGCTTCACCATCGGGCAGTTCGTGGCCGGAAGCCTCTATGTTCCCGCCCAGAACTGCGGCACCTCGGCGAACTACATAACAACGCACAGCTGCTCCAGCGCGCAGAGCCTCACGTTCGTGGGAAGCTTCAGCGGCCACGCCGAATCATACATACATGTGCAGTCAGTCAAGTATCTTGTCATAAAACTGTCAAATCTGCAGAGCACGGCCACGCCCTCGCCATACCAGCAAATGCTCTCAATCTATATGCCCACATATTCCAATTTTGGGCTTGCCAACGATCTCGGTAATATAAGGTTCTTTACCGGAAACACGCCGGGTGGCGCCCCCATAAACAGCTGGTGCCAGGCCAATTGCACATCCTCATCTGCAGGCAATACCACGTGGTGGCTGAAGATGCCGTACTCCATATCTGCGTCAAGCTCCAATTTCATAATCGCGGAGTTCCTTTCCACAAACACTGAATACGATGCGAACGTCGCCGGCGAGGCGCCAACACTCAGCCCCTCCTACGGGCAGTACGACAACGGAGCCAACGTGTTCCTGGTCTATGACAACTTTTACGGCACAACAATCAACGCTTCCAAATGGACCTATGTGCAAAGCGATTCGAAAACCACCATGACGGTTGCTAACGGGCTTACAATAAAGGCGGAGTCCGGAAACGGCAATGGGGTCTTCCTCTTCACATTAAGCACATATACTCCTCCTGTAATAATGGAGGCTTACGACTCAGCGATATTGAGCGGGGATCCGGCTTTTTCCGTGGGTGAATCCGAGTATGACACCTTGAAGAATAACGGCGAGCCGAACGGTGGATACTTCATGTATTCTGACAACGGGAAATTGGAGGAGCAGATAAAATTCGACATATACCTGGGATCCAGCGGCGCCGTGACTACCGTTGCCATACCTTCGTTTACTCCAGGCATACACAATTTCACCTGGGTTTCCGGACCGCAGCAGACCAGCTATGTCAACGGAGTCGGGGCGTCGGGCACGGATACGAGCGTGGCGCTCTCGAATTACTATCTGAATGTAGGCGTGAGCGGGAACGACAACGGGGACGCATTAGTGCAGTGGGTCCGCGCCAGGGCATATCCACCCAACGATATAATGCCAAGCCAGTGCATTGGCTGCACATCGTGAGGCAGTAAATCGGGCCGGAAAAACAGGACTGAAGGCAGAATCACATAATGCAAACAGACAAAAGCTTTATTAATATACACTGCGTATACATATAATATACAGTGATATTATGCAGGAACAAAGCACGATATTAAGGGTAAGCAGGCGCACCAGAAATAAACTAAGGCGATTGGCGATAGCCAAAAGGGAAACCTATGACGAGATAATAAATAGGTTACTTGGCACGGATATTAATGAAAATGAAGACGAACTCAAAAATAGGAAGGAGAAATTGCTCAAGATGGGTATAAGTAAACAACTGGTTGATCTAGTTGGTATTTTACCAAAAACTGACGCAAAAAGAGACAAGGAACTAATAAGAGAATCGATAGGGCAATGGGCGAAACGGAAGGGTATGGTACAATGATTTTGCTCGATGTCAACATCTTTATGGATGTATTTGAAGGCAGGGAGGGAATAGAAACATCTTTGAAAGTTATGGAATTAATAGAGGAAAACAGACTAAAGGCATGCATATCAGCATTGACTGTGCCCATCCTATGGTTTTTGATGGAAAAGAGAATGCCAGAATCAGAAGCGAAAGCTAAAGTTACTGTGGCGATAAAGGGCTTCCTGGTGGTTCCACTAAATAAAACCATATTACAGGAAGCTTTCAAAAGCGAAATGGCCGATTTTGAGGATGCGATACAATTTTATTCCGCTATAAAAGGCAAGTGCAGCGCATTAGTGACACGAAATAAAAAGGATTTTACTATTCACAATAAACTCGATGTACTGACCCCGGAGGAATTTCTGCATAAACAAAACCACGCATTCTGAGTCCCACTGAAACATAATAAGTTGTAATTTTGGCAGAAAAGTGCAAAAAGAATGAATTGCTATAACTTTATCGGAAAGCCGCAGCACTATTACGCACCATATTGTGTACTATATTGTAAGACATGCATGCCGCATGCGCAAAATTGCAATAACCTGAAGGAAAAGCTATTGCCAACATGGTTTTTAAGCCTTGGTTGACAAGCCAAAACCATGCGCATGTCAGCGTTGCTGTTAGCGTTGTTGCTAGCAGTTGTAGCGGTAGGTGTAATACTAACTGCGAATGGGGCGTACGGTCAGACCAGCAATTCTCTTGGCAGCAATGCGCTTACGACCTCATTCTATGAGCTCGGCCTTCCTTCCGGCACATACTGGTACATCACGTACGCAAACCAGTCCGCCTCATCCAATGCCCCATCCGGCATTTTCTTCCCGTCAATAAACACCACAGCCACATTCAAGCTCTACAACATAGTCAGCAATGGCACCACGTACCTCCCCAGTCTCCGCAGCGGCAGCATAAAGCCGGGCGGCAACTTCACTGTCCTGTATACCATCAACAGCACAAAGACCACATTCCTGGAGACAGGCCTTCCCTCCAATGTGCCATGGACAGTATCGTACGGCAACTTCAGTGCGTTTGCATACTCCCCCGGGAGCATATCCTTTACTGCACAGGAGGGTACGTACTCGTTCCTGGTGAGCACGGTCTCTATTAATGGGGTGACATACTCGCCGAGAATATCATCGTCAAGCCTTGCCGCAGGCAACATCGAGAACGTCAACTTCACGATATTCACGCAGTTCGCTGAGACAGGACTCCCACGAGGGGCGATGTGGAGCATGACATACGGAGGTGCATCGCTGCAGTCGGTTGCCCCGGGCAACATCATGTTCTCAAGCGGATACGGATACTACAACTTTACAATCTACAAGGTAACGTACAACGGCATAGCGTATGATCCTAATGTATATTCCGGAAGCGCACAGACAGGAAATGGGATAATTGTGGCCTTCGCCATCGCTTCCAATGGTGTCACGACGTCCACATCGTCTTCCTCTTCTTCATCGTCAAGCAGCTCAACAAGCACATTAACTGTTTCGAGCAGCACCTCATCCACATCGTCAATCTCTACAACAAGCACAACAACCATGCCTGCCAACGTGCCAATCTCCAACACCACCTCCTCTTCAAGCTCTACAACAACAATACCCCAGACAACCAATGTTACCGTGCCAATCACTCCCGTATTCAACTACTTCAACATGCAGGCAAACAACGGCACCAGTACAATGCTGCTGAACTCGAAGAACATAGGATTGAAGATAGCAAAATCCGCAATCAAAGACCTACTGATAAATTTCACCGCGCAGAACCTGCCGTTTACAATATCCGTAATAAACCAGAGCAGCGTGCCTTCATGGCTGCCCAAAGCCCCCTCATATATCTATCAGTACATCCAGATAAACGGGACCATAGGCCAAGGAGTCAATGCAGACCAGTACATAAGCAATGTCACGTATAATTTCTCAGTGCCGATATCAGCAGTGAAAGCGCAGGGGCTGAGCGCGGGCAACGTCAAGCTTTTCAAATTCATCTCTGGCACATGGACGCAGCTGGATACGACGTATACCGGCGAGAATTCGACATGCTACTTCTATTCGGCAGTTTCCAGCTCGCTCTCAAGCTATATAGTAGGATTTAATGCGCTAGGGACAATATCAACATCGACAAGCATATCTATATCTCCAAATTCTGGGTATCCCTCATACTTCTATGCGATGGGCTATGAAGAGACTGGAACCACCGGTACCGGAGCCACCGTAAGCTGGGAGAACGACACCAATTCTTCATATGTAAAGACGAGCGGACCACCAAGCAAAAGGTTTGCAAACCTGAGCGCCATAGGCAACGCAGTAGTCAACACCGGGACGGCCACGTTCGGCACATCGGGAGATAGCGCGCTTGTCAGCATAGGCGCCAACGCGATCTGGGGCCAGGGCCAGTTCTTCCAAGCAAACGGATTGATGGTGTCAACGTCAGGAATCAGCATGCCATGGAGCTGGCAGGCCGGTAGCGTTGCATACCTGCTCTTCGCAGGCGGAGGTTCAGGAACATTCACCACCTCACCAACACTACCAACTGGGTGCAAGCAGATAGACCTGGAAAATGAAGGCAGCCTGGCGAGCGCTGAAGTTGCCAATTGTATATTCACGAGTTCAGGGAGCACGAGCACCACGTTGAAACCGGCATCCGGCGTGGCCGGCATGTCGGAAGCGGCCTATGTCTTCGGCCCATACACGGTTACATTCAATGCATTGGACGGTGGTAGCGTGGTCGAGGGGGGCACCACGCTCACCAACGGGCAGTCTGACAACGTAATAGGCACGGCTACGCTCAATGCGGTCGTCCCAAGCGGTTATATCTTTACCGGCTGGGTGGCGAACTCGCCGACTGGAGGCGTGGATCCCGGAAACTTCATAATTAGCAATGCGATGGCTGCAAACACCTATGTCACTGTAATGGGCAATGGGATAGTAACGGCAACGTACGAACAGCCCACCAGATTCATAGAGTCGGGGCTTCCGTCAAGCATTACGTGGAACGTCATATTTGACGGTGTCCTGGAATCCTCCAGCACGAACACCGTACAGTTCACCGGTTTGGCATCCAACTTATACGGTTTCACAGTGGCCAACCAGACTGGTGCCAACGGGAATGTCTTCCAGCCAATCCCAGGCAACAGCATTGCGTACACCGGGGAGACTGTCAACGTGACATTCTATGCTGTAGTAAAAGCAGCTTACTCCAACGGCGAATTCAAGGCGGTTGTAAACTCGCCAAGCAACAGGAGTTTAATGTACCTCCAGAACAACCTGATAAACAGGGTGAGGGTCCATGTGGATTCAAAGAATCTGCCATACAATGTGGTGGTAACAAATTCCATAAGCGTTCCGGCGGGAACGCCGGCGTACACAGGCAGCAATACGTACCAATACTTCACCATAGGAGGCAACAATCTCAATACGGGAGCCAACATAGATTCCAACATAATAGGCGTGGTGTACAATTTCTCCGTACCAATATCGTGGGTGCAGTCGCAGGGGATAAGCGCTGGCAACATAAAGCTCTTCAAGTATACTTCTGGCGGGTGGCTTGCCCTGAACACCATATACAAGGGTTCAAACTCCATATACTATACGTACAACGCCACATCAAACTCGTTCTCATCCTATGCTGTAGGATTCTCCACAGGTAACGCGGTATCCAGCGCTGCCAACATACTGCTTACCGTGCTACCCTCAGGGCAGAACCAGTACTTCTTCGCCTCCGGCTTCGAGTCCACAGGGACATCCTCGGTTAGCGTGACTGCGAACTGGCTGAACCAATCCAATTCATATTCCAGCTCGGGTGGCGCCCCGAGCAAACGCAACACAAACGCATCAATGGTAGGGAATGTGCTCTCTCCAGTCAATGTGGGTAGCGCTGCGTTCGGCACGACAGGGTCCAGCGCCATAGCCGGCATAGGCGCCAACGTGATCTTGGGCAACGGCCAATACCAGATATCAAATACCGGCACTAGCGAGCAGACCACAGCGATGACGCTTTCATACACGGTCAGCGCAGCTAACAGCGTAGTTATTTTCGTCCTCGCCTCCGGGGGTCATACCTTCACCACCTCGTTGCCTACCGGATGCTCGACGCCAAGCATAGGCGCAGGCACAAGCTCTACCGCCGAGGTTGCCAACTGCATACTCAGCACAGGAGGGAGCATATCCATGACTCCGTCAGGAATTTCGACAATGGCTGGCGCGGCATACGAATTCGCCCCATACTCCGTCACATTCAACGACATCCCGACATCTGGTACTGTGCTCACCTACAACGGCCCCAACAACTTCAACCAGGCGAACGGAAACACGATTTTGGCAATAGGCACAGGCACGATAAATGCGATATCGCCAGGCGCTGGAGATACGTTCCTGGGCTGGGTCGCGAATTCGCCGAGTGGTGGCGTGGATCCAGGAAATTTTATAATCACAGGAGGAATGTTCAATTCCCTCAATGCAAACACATATCTCACAGTAATGGGTAATGGGATAATCACCGCAGAGTGGACCGTGCCGCCTGCCCTCTCCATAACCTCTTACACCGCGTCCAATAATCCTATAGATGGAAATCAGTTCCAGGTGCTCTCCGCTTCGACTTCCAACGGAGTATCCAGCAACACCTTCACCTATTCTGTGTACAATTCCATAGGACTCGTGACTAACATGATCTATTCAGGGGTCACTTCCGCATCTAACACATTCACATTCGCGCAGAACGCCGTATGGGGAACAGGACCCTTCACATACAACCTTGTCGTCACAAGCGGATCCTCTACCGCGACTGACAACGGCCAGGTGTACAACGCATACGGAGTCGGTTCCGTTAGTTACACAGCGTCAAACAACCCCATAGACCAGAACCAGTACCAGACACTGACCGCATCAGTGACAGGGGACAATGCACCATTTACATACAACTTCCTGGTCTATAATTCAGTAGGACTTGTGGATAACGCGCTGTACTCCTCTATTGCTTCCGGAACAAATACATTCACCTTCCAGCAAAGCACAACATGGGGAACAGGACCATTCACATACAACCTGATTGTGACAGACAGCGCCCAGACCAACAATGTTCTCACCAGCAACAGCAATACGTATAGTGCATACGGGGTCGGTTCGGTGAGTTACACCGCATCCAATACACTGATAGATGCAAACCAGATCCAGGTGCTTACGGCGCATGTGACAGGGGACAATGCGCCATTTACGTACAACTTCCTTGTGTATAATTCCATTGGTCTTGTCGATAACGCATTATATTCATCTGTGACCTCGTCCACCAATACATTTACCTTTACTGAGAACCAGGCATGGAGCTCCGGGCCTACCCCCATAACGTTCAACTTGATTGTGACGGACAGCGCCCAGACCAACAATGTTCTCACAAGCAACAGCAACATCTACAGTGCGAACAATATCGGTGCCATAACCAGCTATACGGCGTCCAACAACCCGGTAGGATTCAACGGCAACCAGGTTCTGACCGCAACCATAAGCGGGGATACGGCATCGTATACTTACAATTTCCTGGTGTACAATTCCCTCGGCCTGGTCGACAACGCACTGTATATTACTACATCCACAACGAATACGTTCAAATATGTGCAAAGCTCCTCCTGGGGCTCCGGGACCTTCACCTACAACCTCATAGTAACGGACAGCGCAACCACCAAGAACGTCCTCAGCTACAATGGGCAAACGTACACTGCACAAAATTTGTTTTCGGTGGCTACCTATACAGCATCCAACAATCCCATAGACCAGAACCAGTTCCAGGTGCTCTCCGTCTCGACCTCTGGAGGCACATCAAGCAACACCTTCACCTATTCTGTGTACAATTCCATAGGACTCGTGACTAACATGATCTATTCAGGGGTCACTTCCGCATCTAACACATTCACATTCGCGCAGAACGCCGTATGGGGAACAGGACCCTTCACATACAACCTTGTCGTCACAAGCGGATCCTCTACCGCGACTGACAACGGACAGACATACGGTGCTAACACCCCGCTGAAGCTCCTGGTCTACAATGCATCGAACACCATCATAGATGCGAATCAGATACAGGTGCTGACGGCGATAATAAATGGAGGCACACCCTCTTACACATACAATTATCTTGTATACAATAGTGTAGGCCTTGTTGCAAACGAACTTTATTCCGGGGTTAGTTCGACAACAAATACATTCACATTCACCGAGAATGGAGCCTGGGGATCCGGGCCATTTACATACAATATAGTGGTCACAGATGGCGCAACAACACCGAATGTTGTTACAGTCAAGGAAACGGTCAGCCACGTGATAACGATAATGGAGGAGAACAAGGACTACAATCTTGTGATAGGAAACAGCCAATTTGCACCTTACATAAACAACTACTTGATGACCAACTATGCGTCTGGATCACCCTTTGTCTTTGGTGTCACGCACAATTCCATACCAAACTATCTTGCAGCTACATCTGGTAATGCGTTTACTGCGCAGTCCAATACCGATCCCCTTCCAACTGCATGGAATACGCCGTCGCTGAACATAGTCGACCTGCTTTCTGCAAAGGGCGAAACGTGGAATGGGTACATGGAATCCATGCCGGCCAACGGATGCCAGAACGGCATGGCGGACAATCCCAGCAACAAACTTGGTTACATAGCCCATCACGATCCGTTTGTATATTACACTGACATAACAGGAAACTCTGTACGTTGCGCACAGGTCGTCACGTTCACCCAGTACCAGAGTGACCTTACAGCCAACGCCCTGCCAAACTACGCGTTCATAACCCCGAACAACATAGACAGCGGTCACTCGCCTCCTACCAGCAGCTCCTATTGCACATCCGCACCCTCTCCAAACACTGTCAATGTAGAGGTTGCATGCACCGACAACTGGCTGAACACCAATGTGAACGCGATAATAAACGACCCGTCCGTATTCTCAAACACAGTGATCATAATAGAATGGGACGAAGGAGATTTCGGCCTTGACGGCACTCCCAATTACGCCGGGTTCCCCGGAGTGAATGGCGGCCCAATTCCATTCCTCATCGTCTCTCCATTCGTCAAGTCAGGATATCAGAGTACGGTCGACAATGGGTACTCAATCTATAATTCGCTGTCGACAACAGAAACAATGCTGGGCCTCGGCAATGTCGGATACAATGACAGTTTCTCGCCGCCCATGAACGATTTCTTTATAGGAAACGTAATACCTCGGTCAAATCTTCAGACGTATGGAGCGAATGCGCTCCCCCAGATTACAAGTTACACAGCATCAAACAATCCGGTGATTCCTGGCAACGCCCAGGTGCTCACAGTCACGCTGAGCGGAGGTACGGCACCGTACACATATAACTTCCTGGTGTACAACTCTCTGGGACTGGTCGACAGTGCGCTGTACACAGGCGTAAGCTCAACAACCAACACATTCACATTCACGCAAAGCTCCTCCTGGGGCACAGGGACCTTCACCTACAACCTCATAGTCACGGACAGCGCAACCACTCCAAACGTGCTCACCGACAATAGCCAGACATACTCAACCGGATCCGGATCAAGCTGTCCGACCCCAACACTGCCATCGTCAATAGATGAATGGGTATGCATTACGCTGCAGAATACGCAGCCCATAGCAACGCAGGCTCCGTTCCAGCAGATGCTAGAGGTAAACAGCCTGGCATACAACACCTACGAATCGCAAACCCTGAATAATATAGAGTTCTTCTATGCCAACAGCATCCTTATTCCATCGTGGCTGGAGGGCAACAACCTCAATACAGAGACGTTCAACGCATCATACACGTCAACAAACACGATATACTGGCTGAATATAGCAAATGGAATACCTGCATCATCAACAATGAACGTTTATATAGGATTCGCAGCAACATCGATAAACCTGCTAAGCAACACTCTTACAGGGGAAGCACCGCAGCTGCCGACGCAGAACTACGGCCAGTACGATGACGGCGCCAATGTATTCTCGTTCTATGACAACTTCTTAGGTACGACACTTTCAAGCCAGTGGTTCTCCACCAACACAGTCTACAGCGTCGATAATGGTCTTTCCATCACTGGATTTACTGTAAAGCATGGTGGAATATGGAGCACAAATACTGCAATGATACAGCCGCAGAACGTGATTGACATGTTGGGCACAGGCCTGCAGTCCAGTGGTGCGACGTGGGCGGACTTTGGCGGCGCTGCAGTGGGAAGTGGTGCGGCCACCGGCGGGGTTTATGGGACATACTTCAGGACAAACAACACCAATATCTTCGGATTCCAGAAGAGTAGCGTAACATGTACCATTGCGTGCCTGACGCCGTCGAACTACATCTACAGCACGGTGAATGCGGTTGGAGTATGGTCGACAATGCCTATCAACACCGTGGCATCAGACTACTCGTTTGACTACAATCAGATAATGGCTGTGTCTACGGACGCGCCAACCTACCCGCTTGCGGTGCTCGCAGCGCAGAGCGTAAACGCCATAGCAAACCCGATCGCCAATGTTATCGATGTACAGTGGATTCGCGTGAGGAACTATCCTCCAAACGGCATTATGCCATCCGCGACGTTCGCCCCATTAGTGAAACCGACTAGGATGACGATAACCAGCTATACTGCTTCCAATTCACTCATAGATGCAAACCAGATACAGGTGCTCACCGTTGCCACCTCCGGTGGCACATCGACCTACACATACAACTACCTGGTGTACAATTCCGTAGGGCTTGTGACAAACATGATCTATTCTGGGGTCAGCTCCGCATCCAACACATTCACATTCACTCAGAACACGATGTGGGGAACTGGACCCTTCACATACAATCTGATAGTCATAGACTCGCTTCCGACCACTGCAACGGACAACGGACAGACATACGGTGCAAATACGTTGTTCCAGATCACCAGCTACACCGCTTCAAATAGCCCAACAATATTTGTGAGCAATACCCAGGTGCTCACGGCTACGCTGAGCGGAGGTACGGCGCCGTACACATACAATTTCCTGGTATACAACTCCCTGGGTCTTGTTGCCAACGCATTGTACACCGGGGTGAGTTCAACAACCAATACATTCACATTCACGCAAAATTCGATATGGGGCACAGGGACCTTCACCTACAACCTCATAGTCACGGACAGCGCAACCACTCCAAACGTGCTCACCGACAACGGCCAGACGTACACTGCAAATGCGGTATTCCAAATGGTCAGTTATACTGCTTCAACCAATCCAATAGCTTTGGGCAGCACCCAGGTGCTCACCGCAACAGTGATAGGCGGCAACACGCCGTACACATACAATTTCCTGGTATACAACTCCCTGGGTCTTGTTGCCAACGCATTGTACACCGGGGTGAGTTCAACAACCAATACATTCACATTCACGCAAAATTCGATATGGGGCACAGGGACCTTCACCTACAACCTCATAGTCACGGACAGCGCAACCACTCCAAACGTGCTCACCGACAA
>VFSW01001492.1_pt1 | contig 35759 bp, 31 predicted proteins | sample 5358111 | NCBI WGS metagenome assembly VFSW01 (sample SAMN11554181, study PRJNA540505) | mine drainage metagenome | isolation source: sediment from site ElyBrook_90M | place: USA: Ely Copper Mine, Vershire, VT | collected 2017 | reverse complement strand
GCCCCCGCCGCCGCCGTTTCGCGCGATCCCTTTGATCGCGTCGTCCACGCTTGTTTTCGGCAGCTCGATCTTAGGCAAACTCCCGCCCAGCGGCTTACCGGACGCGCTTCCGGGCGTCTCAAACGCCAGCTTCGGCTGCTCGGCTTTCGTCGCGGGGGGAGGGATGGGAACCGTTGGCGTCCCGCGCGCCGGCACCGGACTCTTCAGCGCCGTCTCGATGTTCGGCGGCGGCGCGATCGCCGGAACCGCCGGCCCCGGCGTCTGCACCGGTTGCGGCGCGCGGAAACGCATGTGCGCGGGCGCCGCGTTCGGCTGCGGGCGCGTCAACAGGCTCTGAAGGTTCACTTCCAGACTCGGCTTGTTGATGTTCGGCTCCGGCTGCGTCATGTTCATCGGAGGATCGACCAGCGGCGTAAATTTTCGTAAATCCGCCTCCGAAACCGTCTGCACCGGCGGCCGTGACGCATCCAGACGCAGCATCAGCAGAAACAAAAAGCCCAGGACGAGGTGGACGGCGATCGAGCCGGCGCCCGCGCGGAACAAGCGCTCCTGGCCCGGCTGTTCGAGCGTAAGCAGCAGATTGAGAGAATCATCTGCCCGAGGTTTCATGTGGACTGAAGAATGAGGACGCTTCCTATCCTGCGAAGGTTGCCTTGTTCCGCCTCACCTTTGCGGCGAAAGGTGGCTGGCGACCAAACGCGTATGTTCCTCAATCTTACCAAGGATCGCCGCCGCCACCTCCAGCGCCTCCAGCGCCTGGCCGCCCGTCACCAGCGGCCGGCTGCGCGCCGCCACGCACTCCAGGAACGACTCCACTTCCCGCCGCAGCGGCTCCTCGTGCGTCACGGCAAGCGTCTCAAACCCGATCTGCCGGCCCTGGCCCACCGTGAACGCCACCGCGTCCTGCCGCTGATAGTCCACCGAAATATATTGATGGGGCTGAAACAGGCGCAGCTTCCGCACGCGCTCGGTGGATACCCGGCTCGCCGTCAGATTCGCCACGCATCCGCCGGGAAACGCCAGCCGCACGTTGGCGATGTCCACTTTCCCCGATAGAATCGACAGCCCCGCCGCGCGGATCTCCTCCGGTTTTTCTCCGGTGAGATCCAGAACGATGTCGATATCGTGGATCATCAGATCCAGCACCACATCCACGTCCAGGCTGCGCGGGGAAAACACGCTGAGCCGGTGAATCTCGAAAAACAACGGCTGCCGCGTCATCGCTTTCAGCGCCACGATCGCCGGGTTGTAGCGTTCCAGATGCCCCACCTGCAGAACGCGTCCGCCACGCTCCGCCGCATCGATCAGCCTGCGCCCTTCGGCGGCGTTCATGGCGATCGGTTTTTCCACCAGAACGTCGATACCCGCTTCGAGCAACCGGCACCCGACTTCGGCGTGGGCCGACGTGGGAACCGCAACCACCGCCGCCTGAATTCCGCCCTTCTCGATCAACTCTTCCACGCTGGCGAACACCGGGCAAGCGCCTTCCACCACCGCCGCCGCGCGGTCCCGGTCGAGATCGAAAACGCCGGCCAGTTCGGCGTGTTCGGAGTTGCGCAGCACGCGCACATGGTTTCTTCCAAAAGCGCCCAGGCCGATGACGGCGGTTCGAATGGCAGGCAATGTTTACTCCTCCGCCGGCTCGTAACCGGCGATGCAAATCCCGGCGTCGTTGGCGCGGGCGATCGTTTCTTCGCGGTCGAGCAGCAACGTCCGGCCCGCATCCACGGCCAGAATGGTCGCGCTCGTTTCGCGCATCACCCCGATAGTATCCACTCCGGCCACCGGAACGTCGAACAGCAAATGCCCTCTGCGGCGCGAAGCCTTCACCAGACGCAATGGCCGCCCGTTCACCAGCGCCGCCGCCCGCCGCAACATCGCGTCCGTTCCTTCCATCGCCTCCACCGCCACGCAGGCGCGCTCGCAGATCGCGACGCTTTGGCCCACATCCAGTCCCGAAAGCGCGTTGGCGATCCGACGGCCGTACTTTACGTCCTTCTCTTCCTCCGCGCTTGGCTTGCGCTTCGTCAAGTTCCCCAAACCGGCGAGCAGCGGCTTCAACAGCAGGGTCGAATCGACTAGCCGGATGCCTTCCGCTTCGAGCAGACCCACCACAGCGCCGATCAGCGCGTCCGTATTGCGCCCCGGCAGCGACGCCAGCAGCTTGATCAACCGCCAATCCGGCCGGATGGTCGAGAAGATGCTGGCGTGCTTCACTTGGCCCGCCATGGCCACTTCCTCGATCCCCTCGGATTTGAGGATCTCGATCAGGCGGCTGAGTTCGCCGAGCGAGATCCAGTAGCACTTGGCCGCCGCCGCTTCCACTTCCGGCGCCGCTTCTTCGCGAATGGCGATCGCCACCACCTCGTGGCCCATCCCGCGCGCCGCCTCGAGTGCCAGCAAAGGAAACCGCCCGTTGCCGGCGATTAACCCGTACTTCTTCTTCATTTAATACAGCCGCGTCCGGACGACTTCAAAAACCGCAGTAACTCGTCGCGCTCCGGGCTTTCCGCCACTTCCGCCAGAATGCGCTCGGTCGCCTGCGACGTATTCAGCTTCGGATCGCCCAACAGCCGGAAGGCCTTCTGCAATCCATCGATGGTCTCCGCGGCGAATCCGCGCCGCTCCAGGCCGGTCTTGTTGGCGCCGAACACCTTCACCTCGCGCGGACTCACGGTCGTTGAAAACGGCAGGACGTCCTGGGTGATGACACTATAGCCGCCGATGATCGCGTGGCGGCCGACGCGGCAAAACTGATGCACGCCGCTGAACGCCCCGATCACCGCCCAATCCTCCACCTGGACATGCCCGCCGAAGGTGACTCCGTTGGCCAACACCGTCCGATCCCCGATTTGCACGTCGTGCGCTACATGAACATAGGCCATCAGGAGATTGTCGCTTCCAATGCGAGTCAACATCCCGCCGCCGCGAGTCCCGCGGTGGATGGTCACAAACTCCCGGATGCGGTTGCGATCGCCGATGCGCGTCGCGGACCGCTCGCCTTCGTACTTCAGATCCTGCGGCGCCATGCCGACGGTCGAATAGGGAAAGAACACGTTGTCCTCGCCGATTTCGAGCGGCCCTTCCAGCGACACATGCCCCACCAAACGCGTCCCCGCGCCGATCGTCACATCGGCCCCGACGATGCAGTACGGCCCGATTTCGGCGGTCTCGGCGATCTGTGCGGAAGGATCTACGATGGCGGTGGAGTGGATCGCCATATCCGCCCGCTACCGAACGGCCGCTCCCGCTTCCACCGGCTCCGGCGATCTCTCGGCCAGCTTGCACATCATCTCCGCCTCGGCCACGATGTTCCCTTCCACCGTCGCCGTCCCGTGCATCTTGGCCACCGTCGCTTTCCGCCGCGTCACTTTCATTTCGATGCGAAGCTGATGTCCTGGGAGCACCGGGCGGCGGAACTTCGCCTCCTCGATCGAGGCCAGTAAAACCAGCTTGCTTTTGCGGTCCGGAATGGAGGAGAGCACCAGAATGCCCGCCACCTGGGCCATCGCCTCCACGATCAGCACGCCCGGCATGACCGGAAAATCCGGAAAATGTCCCGCGAAAAACGGCTCGTTCGCGGTGACGTTCTTAATGCCGACGATGCGCTCCGCCTCGAGCTCGATCACCGCGTCCACCAGCAGCATCGGATAACGGTGCGGAAGGATATCGCGGATGGCTTGTATGTCCAGAATGGGCATGATGATAAAACGAATCGCTATTATAACAGGCGATGCCTTCCGTACTTTCGTTTATAAAATCGCGCCAGCCCGAAATTATCTCGACCCTCCGCGAATTCGTCGAGTGCGAATCGCCCAGCGACAATCCGGCCGCCGTGAACCGCTTCGTCGATCTCGCCGCGTCGAAAATGGAATCGATCGGCAAGGTGAAGACTTTCCCCGGCGGGAAGTTCGGCAAGCATCTTCGCTGTGAATTTTCGCTTCCCGGTGCGAAGAAATCCGGCCAAATCCTCGCGCTGGCTCATTCCGACACCGTCTGGCCGATGGGTACGCTTCAAACCATGCCGTTCCGTCAGGCCAAGGGCCGTCTGTGGGGGCCGGGCGTCCTGGACATGAAATCCGGCATCGCGTTTTTCCTCTTCGCCATGAGGGCGCTACGCGAGCTTGAAATCCCCGTGCCGCGGAAGGTCGTCCTGCAGATCAACTCCGACGAGGAAGTGGGCAGCGAATCCTCCCGCCCGCTTACCGAAGACGCCGCCCGGCGCAGCGAAGCCGTGCTGGTCCTGGAACCCGGCACGGGGATGGAAGGCAAGCTCAAAACGGCACGCAAAGGCGTCGGCGATTTTACGGTCACCGTCCACGGCCTGGCGTCCCATGCCGGGGTCGATTTTTCGAGTGGCGCCAGCGCCATCCTGGAACTCGCCCGCCAGCTTGAACGCATCGCCGCTTTCACGGATCTCAAGCGCGGTGTCACTGTCAACCCCGGCGTCGTCTCCGGAGGCACCCGCACCAACGTCGTCGCCGCCGAGGCCCGCGCCGAAGTGGACATCCGCATCGCCCGGCTGAAAGACGCCGCCGCGCTGGAGCGCAAATTCCGCGCCCTCAAACCGCACGACCGGCGCTGCTCCATCGAGATCGCCGGCGGCCTGAATCGCCCGCCGATGGAACGCACCGCCGGCGTCCGGAAACTATTCGCCCGCGCCAAAACGCTCGCCGCGGCGATGGGCGTCGAGATCGAGGAATCGTCTACCGGCGGCGGCTCCGACGGCAATTTCTCCGCCGCGCTCGGCATTCCCACGCTGGACGGCCTGGGTGGCGTCGGGGAAGGCGCGCATGCCAATCATGAAAGCATCCTCGTACACCGCATCGCCGACCGCGCCGCCCTGCTCGCGCTGCTCATAGCCGATGGCTTAGCCTAAGCCCGCATGAGACAATGGCGTTGAAGCATGGTCGCCGATGGATACTATTACGCCCTCGCATTCACGGCCGCCGGCCTCGCCGTATCCTATTTCATCTCGATCCCGCTGGGAATCCCGCTCTACGTTTTGGGCGCGTTCTGTCTCTATTTTTTTCGCGATCCCGACCGCACCGCGCCGGCCGGCCGCGTCGCCGTTTCGCCGGCCGATGGGAAGGTGGTCGCCATCGTCGATGAAGGCGCGACGGCCACGCGAATCAGCGTTTTTCTCAACATTTTCGATGTCCATGTGAACCGCTCTCCCATCGCCGGAAAAATCGTGGCGGTTGAATACCGCCGGGGGAAGTTCCTCGTCGCGAGCCGCGAATTGGCCACCGCCCAGAACGAGCAAAACGTCGTCACTGTCGAGGGCCAGGACGGCGTCCGCGTGGTCTTCAAGCAAATCGCCGGCCTGATCGCCCGCCGCATCGTTTTCTCGAAACGGATCGGCGATGGCGTCGCCGCCGGGGAACGAATCGGCCTGATCAAGTTCGGCTCCCGTGTCGACGTTCTGTTCGGCCCGGAATGGGAGATCGCCGTGCAGCGCGGCGAGCGCGTCTCGGCCGGGCGCAGCGTGCTGGCGCGGCGAAAGGATTAGCTAAAGCATCGCCATGTCCGGTCTCAATTTCCCCAAGCCGCCCTTCCGCCTTCCTACCGATTCCGGAGGCAAGCGTCCGCCGCGCCGCGCCGCCTATGTGCTGCCCACGCTGTTCACCGCCGGCAACCTCTTCCTAGGATTTCTGGCCATCCTGAAAACGTTCGAAGGCGTCATGTCCGCCGGGAACGCGAGCGGCGCCTCCAATCCCGACTTCGCCGCCGCCGCCAAAGCCATCGGCTTCGCGGTGATGCTGGACGGCCTTGACGGGCGCATCGCGCGCATGACCAACACCGTGAGCGATTTCGGACGCGAGATGGATTCTCTGGCCGATGTCATCGCCTTCGGCATCGCCCCGGCCGTGCTCGCCTACGCGTGGGGCGTGGAGTTCGTCGCCCCCGGCGGCTTCCTCCACGACCATCGAGCGGGCTATTTCATCGCGTTTATCTTTCTCCTGTGCGGCGCCGCGCGTCTGGCTCGCTTCAACGTCCAAACGAATCCCAAACCCAAAAACCCCGGCCGTCCGGACCGCAAATATTTTGTCGGCCTGCCCATCCCCGCGGGCGCGGCCGCCGTCGCCGCCGTCGTCTATGCCGCCGATTGCGTCCCGCTGCAATGGTGGCCGCTCTCGGCGGCGTGGCTCGGTCTTCTGGCCCTGCTCTCGTTCCTGATGGTCAGCACCTGGCGCTATCCGAGCTTCAAGGAACTGAATCTTCTGCAACCGCGTTCGCCGCTCATCCTGGTTCTGCTCGGAAGCTTCGTTTATCTGATCTGGAACTTCGGGCAAACGGTGCTGCTGCTGATGGCCGCCGCCTACGTCTCCTCGGGGATCGTCCTTCGCGCCGGGGGAATTCTCCGCCGCCGCTTCTCGCGACGCTCCCCGCCGCGCGAACCGCTTCCCGATCCCGCCGCGGAGCCGCCCAATGGCTAAGCCCTTCGCGATCGTGGGCGGCGAAACGCTTCTCGGGCGCGAACTGATCGAGGTGTTGAAGGATGCCGGATTCGGCGCCCGCCTCCGCCCCATCACGGGCGGCGAAACCGGAGCCCGCGTTTTGGTGGAAGAGGAAGGCGAGGCGGCGGTCATGCTGTCGCTCGACGCCGAATCGCTCGCCGGCGCGGCCGCGGTGCTGCTGGCGGGAAGCGAGGTTTCCTCCCGCAAAGTCCTCGAACTCCTCGGGCGCCGCGCTGTCCCGGTGATCGACGCCACCGGCGCGTTGGAGGATCGCCCTTCCGCGCGGCTGCGCTGCCCGGCGCTTGAAACCGCGCGACCGACTTCCACGGCTGGGATCCAGGTGGTCGCTCATCCCGCCGCGATCGCGCTGGGGCTGTTCTTCCGGCGCCTGCACGCGATTCAGCCTTTCCGCTCCTCCGTCGTCACGGTGCTCGAACCGGCGAGCGAGCGCGGCCAGGCCGGCCTGGACGAATTGCACAAGCAAACGGTGGGATTGTTGTCGTTTCAAAAACTGGAAAAGAAAATCTTCGACGCGCAGGCGGCTTTCAATCTGCTTTCCGCCTATGGCGAGGACGCTCCCCGCCCGCTCGAATCGATCGAACTGCGCATCGAGCGCAACCTCGCCACGCTGCTGTCCTGGGGCCCGCCCTCGCCGATGCCGTCGCTGCGGCTGGTCCAGGCGCCCGTCTTCCACGGGTACAGTTTCCCGGTCTGGGTAGAATTTGAAATATTTCCCAATCTCGAAACGCTGGCGGCGGCGCTCTCCGGCGGCGGCATCGACGTCCGTTCCGAGGACGAGGAGCCGCCCACCAACGCCGGCGCCGCCGGGCAAAGCGGCATCGCGATCGGCTCCATCGCGCCGGACCGCAATCACCCTCACGCCGCCTGGTTCTGGATCGCCGGCGACAATCTGCGGCTCACCGCCGAAAGCGCCCTGGAGGCCGTTCGTGAACTGGCCGGATGATTTTCGAACACCGCTTGCTAACGCGCGCGGCTCGGAATCGCGCCGCGATTCGGTACCGGACCGCGCTTCGGCACCTCTCCGCGCTTCGTTACTGAGCCACGCGCGTAAGCAAGCGGTTTCCCGATTCGCGATCAAGCCCCCTCTCGCCTCTCTCGTCGCTCCCCTCCTTCTCGCCGCAACGGGCTGCGGGTACCATGTGGCGGGCACTGCCGACACGATCCCCAAAAGCATTCAAACCATCGCCGTTCCGCCGTTCAAGAACCTTACCGTCCGCTACAAGCTCACCGACTATCTGGCCGAATCCGTCAGCCGCGAGTTCATCTCCCGAAGCCGTTTTACGGTGGTTCCCGACGCAACCACGGCCGACGCGGTGCTGAACGGAGCCGTCATCAGCTACATCTCCTTCCCGATCATCGCCGACCAGCGCACCGGCCGCGCGACCGCGATTCAATTGATCGTCACCATGCAGGTGAGCCTTGTCAACCGCGCCACCAAGGACATTCTCTTCAGCCGTCCCACGTTCGACTTCAAGCAGCGCTACGAAATCAGCGTCGATCAACAGGCGTATTTCGAGGAAAGCAACGCCGGGCTGCAACGGCTGTCCGCCGACGTAGGCCGCGACATCGTCAGCGCCGTTCTCGAGAATTTTTAAGGTGGGAATCTTGTGAGCCCCGAACAATTTCTGCGCCAGATTGAAAAACAGGCGCCGAAGCCGGTGTACCTGTTTCTCGGCCCCGAAGCCTACATGCGCCGCGCCTGCCGCCAGGCGCTGGTGGAGCGCGTTCTCCCGCCGGAGGAGCGCGAGAGCGGCCTCACCCGCCACGACCTGGACGAGGCTCCGCTCGCCGCAGTGCTCGACGACGCCCGTTCGTTCTCGCTGTTCGCCTCCCGCCGCCTGATGTGGATCTCCGGCGCCGAAGCGGCCCTGCCCAAGCGCTTAACCGCCGAGGAAGGCCCCGGCGCGGCGGCGCTCGCCGCTTATGTGCGCGATCCGACTCCGGGGACCGTGCTCGTCTTCGACGTTCTCCGCTACGATTTCGACGGCGACGACAAACCGAAAATCGAGCGGGTTCAAAAGTTCTACTCCTCCGTGCCCGATCCGGTCGAGTTCCGCCCGTTCACGCAAGACGCTTCGCGCTCGCTGGCTCGCGATTTGGCGAAGCGCCTCCATCTCGACTTGGGAACATCGGAGTTGGGACTGTTGGTGGAATCGCTCGGCGGAGACGCCTCGCGCATCGCCATCGAAATCGAAAAGCTGGCCCTGTTCACCGGCCCAGGGCGCAAAGTCACGGCCGCCGATATCGCGTCGCTCGTGCCCAACGCCCAGGTGGGTAATTTGTTCACACTCGTGGGCGCGCTGGGACGCGCGGACCGGCAGCGCTCGCTCGAAGCGCTCGACACGCTGCTGCGCGAGGGCGTGTATCTGCCCCTGGCGCTTGGGTTTCTCGGCACGCAGTTTCGCCTGGCGCGAGCAGCCCATGAAGCGGGCCAGCGAAGCGCGCAACAGGTGGAGGCGTATTTTAGGCGACTGGGAATCCGCATCTGGCGGGACCGGGCCGAGCAAGTGGCGCAGACGGTGGCCGCGTTCTCCGCTCCCCGGTTGAAGCGCGCCATCGAGTGCGTCAGCCACGCCGACATCGCTCTGCGCGACGCCCGCCCCGACGACCGCGTCGTGATGGAGGAATTTGTCCTGAGCTTAACCGCGGGTGCGCCGAACTAAGCGGCGGCGAGTTTCCGGATGCGTAGCGTCAGGCGGCTTTTATAGCGAGCGGCCGTGTTCTTCTTGATGATGCCGAGCCGCGCCGAGCGGTCGATGGTGGAAAAAGTCTTCGGCAGCAATGTCTGCGCGGCGGCGGCGTCTTTGTGCGCCAATACTTCGCGCATCGCCTTTAACTGGCTGCGCAGACGCGACGTGCGCGCGTGGTTCACTATCTGGCGCCGGTTCTCCTGGCGCACCCTCTTCAGCGACGATATCGTATTTGCCATCTCTTAGCTTCTAATTCCTTGCAGAAATATACCCCTAAAGTTTATCACACCACCGTCCGTCAAACCCGCATACAATGTGAGCCATGACCGGCGAAGAAATCCGCCAACTGCTTGAAGATTACGGTTACCCGCCTCACGTCGTCCGCGCGGGCGGCGACGGGCTGGTGGCCGCATGGGACAAATTCGTCGCCGACGTGAGGCGCGGGTACCGGCTGGGCCTGGAGGATTACCGCAACGGCCTGGACGTCCGCACGCTGCTGGCGCAAGCCGGCCTCGCCGACGACGCCGAGGACTCCGACCGCGCGTTCCGCGCCGCGCTCGATCACACCGGCCAACAGGTTTGGGAAAGCGCGGCGGAGGATCCGTTCTGGATTTTCGGCTACCCCTCCAACGCCTCCGGCCGCCTGCTGGAAGACCTGGAAGCCGAAGGGCTGGCCGAATGAGGAGCGCGGCGCCGGCCGGGTTTCCCTTGACGTCAAGACTCTTGCGATACTGAGAGGACGAACACCCACCATGGCCCGCCATGACGAGAAAACGAGCGGCGTTCACCTTTGGCTGCTGCTGATGAAGGCCCACCGCGCCGTAGAGAAGGGCGCGCTCGCCAGCATCGAAGGTTCCGGAATGTGCTTCTCCGATTTCGCGATTCTGGAAGCGCTGCTTCACAAAGGGCCGCTCGCGGTGAACTCCCTCGGCGCGAAGATTCCGCTCACCAGCGGCTCGGCTACCACCGCCGTCGACCGTCTGCAATCCCGCGGTTTCGTCCGCCGCATCCACGATCCCGCCGACCGCCGCGCTCGCATCGTCCATCTCACCGCGAAGGGCCGCGAGTGGATCGACGGCGCCTTCGTCCGCCACAGTCTCGACATCGAGCGAGTGATGTCCGCTCTCGGCGGCGGCGAGCGCCGCCAACTCGCCCGCCTTCTGCGAAAATTGGGGAAACACGCGGCAGATCCGGACATGACGGTTAAAATCGCAGCCGCAAGAGGAGACTGAATCCGCTATGTTTCGAAAACTGCTCCAGACCTCCGGCGAGCTCGCGCCCATGGTGTTGCGCCTCGTGCTTGGAATCGTGTTTTTCGCCCACGGATCCCAAAAAATGCTGGGCTGGTTCGGAGGCTACGGGCTCGACGCCACCATGAACGCGTTCACCAAGGGCATGGGCATTCCCGCTCCGCTGGCTTTTCTCGCCATCGCCGCCGAATTCTTTGGCGGCCGCGGGCTGATCGCCGGCTTGCTCACCCGCGTGGCCGCCTTCGGCATCGCCTCCGTGATGGTGGTGGCCGTCGTGAAGGTGCATAGCCAGTTCGGCTTGTTCATGAATTGGGCCGGGAACCAGAAGGGCGAAGGCTTCGAGTACCACGCGCTCGTCATCGCCATCACGGTCGCCCTCATGATCGCGGGCGGCGGGGCGTTCTCCGCGGACCTTTTCCTTTCCCGCTCCCGTTCTCCGGCGAGCTGACCCGCGTCCCATGGCCAAAAATTTCAAGGACCTCTCCGAAAAAGAAATCCTCGCCCTCGCCATCACGCTGGAGGAGGAGGACGGCCGCATCTACGCGGATTTCGCCGACGGCCTCCGCGAGACCTCTCCTTCCACCGCCCAGATGTTCGACGAAATGCGCGGCCAGGAGTCGCAACACCGGGCGTGGCTGATCGATCGATTCCGCCAGCGCTTCGGCGACCACATTCCGCTGATCCGCCGCGAGGACGTGAAGGGATTTCTTCAACGCAAGCCGGTATGGCTTGTCCGTCCGCTTGGCGTCAAGGCCGTTCGGAAGCAAGCCGAGGTGATGGAACTGGAGAGCCGCCGCTTTTACGAGCGCGCGCTTTTGCACGTCACCGACGCCTCCACGCGCAAGCTCCTCGGCGACCTCATTGAAGTGGAGCGCCAGCACTATGTCACCGCCGAGGCGCTCGAACGCAGCGTCACTTCCGAGGTGCGGGAGTCCGAGGAGGCATCCAACCGCCGGCTCTTCGTGCTTCAAATCGTTCAGCCGGGCCTGGCCGGCCTGATGGACGGCTCGGTCTCCACGCTCGCCCCGGTCTTCGCCGCCGCCTTCGCCACCAAGAACAGTTGGGACGCTTTCCTGGTGGGCCTCGCCGCTTCCCTGGGCGCGGGCATCTCCATGGGCTTCGCCGAAGCGCTCTCCGACGACGGCTCCCTCACCGGCCGCGGCCATCCCTGGGTTCGCGGCGGCATCTGCGGATTGATGACCGCCGCTGGTGGCATCGGACATACCCTTCCATTTCTTCTGCCGAATTTCAATGCCGCAACGACCGTCGCGATCGGCGTCGTAGTGGTGGAACTGTCTATCATCAGCTATATCCGCCACCGCTATATGGACACGCCGTTTCTCAACGCGGCGTTTCAGGTGATGGTGGGCGGCGTGCTGGTTTTCATTACGGGCATTCTCATCGGGAGTTCTTAGTAGACGCTTTGATAGGTACGCCCATAGATTCCGCTGAGTTCGTGACCCATCCACGGCCCAATCGGCGACGCTTGTCCGGAACTGCGACTTCTCGCTGATGTGGACGGCTGCCGGATGGCCGACGACTGGCCCCGAACTCCCGGTCGCATCGTTGGAACGACCTCGGGCGCGCCGTTGGCCCTGGTTTGTAAGGACGGGTGCTAACATGGTCAATCCCCGATGACCAATGCCGGTGATTCATCCAGCGCTCGCCAGCTCTTCTTGTATTTCGGCCTGATGTCGCTGCTGGTAAACGTGGTGAATCCCGGCTTCTTGCTGGACATTCCAACGTCCTACATGCTGAAGGACATTCTTCACGCATCCGCTTCCCAGATCTCCTTATTTCGCTTGCTCACGGGCATTCCTTTTTATCTGGGTTTCGCGTTCGGCATGTTACGCGATCTGTGGAATCCGGTTGGCCAGCGCGATCGAGGATACTTCCGTATATTTGTCCCGCTTATGATCTGCGTCCTCGCGTGGATGGCATTTTCCCGGACAACTTTCCCGGGACTTCTCGCCGGAATGCTGCTGACGACGATCACATACTCGTTCGTCTTCGCCGCCTTTCAAGGCTTGACGGCCCTGATCGGCCAGGAGGCTCTCATGAGCGGGCGGCTGAGCGCCCTATCCAATACATTCCTATTTCTTCCGGTAGGCGCGGCATACTTCACCTCGGGATTCATGGCGGAACGCCTCTCGCCCCGCCAAATCTTTCTCATGGTCCTCGCCCTTACGGCAACGCTTATGGTGTTCGGCTTCTGGAAGCCCCGGTCCGTTTTCAGCCACGCATATGATAACCCACGAGCCAAGGGCGCGGACTTTTTTGGAGATGTCCGGCGACTGCTGAAGCACCGCGCGATCTACCCGGTGGTGCTGATCAACCTGCTGTGGAACTTCACCCCAGGTTCCTTCACTCCGATGCAGTTCTTTTTGACCAATCGGCTCCACGCGCCGGATGCGATCTATGCGGACTTTTTGGGTCTATATAACCTTCTCTTCCTCCCGCCCATTCTGCTCTATGGATTCCTGTGTACGAAGTTTCCGCCACGTAAGCTTCTGCTGTGGTCTGTGATCATAGGGGTGCCCCAGTTTATTCCAATGGCCTTTATCCGCACCGGACAGCAGGCTCTTCTGGCCGCGGTGCTGATTGGGTTGATGGGCGGCTTGGCTAACGCGGCCTGCATCGATATCGCTATACGCGCTTGTCCTCCCGGCTTGCAGGGAACGCTGATGATGTTAATAGCAGCCACCTTTGCGCTCTCCATGCGCGCCGGGGATGTGCTGGGCTCATGGATTTACGGTTTGAGTCCAAGGTACGGCTTCCAATACTGCGTGATTGCGATTACCGTGACCTACGCGCTCATCCTGCCCGTGATCCCGTTTATCCCAAAACATCTCATGGCTACTCCGGACGGCGAACCAAATTCCGAAGAGGAAGCTTTGGTTCTTAGGGAAATTGGCAGCGCGGGGGAACCAGCGGCGCGCCTGACGCCACCGATGCCCGATTCGAAAACCTGAGCCACCCGCCAACGTCCGGATTGCGCGCCCTCCGGTTCGGCGACTGAATTATTCAACCGCAGCTCTTAGCTCATCGCCGGGCCGCGGTACGCACCGCGACGAACGAGATCTGTTCCAGGCCCGGGAACTCGCCGTTCTCGTCCGCCTTCCGTTCCGCGGGCGCGATCTGTTGAACCGTCGTGCGCGCCGGTTTCACGGCGTGAAAATATTTGGCGTAGAGCTGGTTCATTTCCTGAAAGTCGGCCAAGTCGTCGAGATAGACGTTCATCGCAACGATGTCGTCGAAGCTCATATCCGCCTCTTCCAGATTGTCCAGCAGATTGCGCATCGTTTGGCGCAATTGGTGAACGGTGGTCGTGGCGAAGAGGCCTCCATTCGGACCGGGAATGAATCCGTCCTTCGCCGAACAATAGAGCGTGTCGCCGGCGAACACACAGGGGCTGGCGGTCGCGCTGGGCGGCATATTCTTCGGACGCACCGCGCGCCGCCGCGCCAGGTCGCGCACGGCTACTCCTGTGAACTCGACCGCCGCGCCACCGGGCAGGGCATTAACTTCGATGGTCGCGCGCGCCGGCGTATTGCCGAATTCGAACCGTTGGGCGTAGAGCTTATTCATCGTCCGCATCGGCGCGGCTTTCGTCAGATAGGGATTCACGAACACAACGTTCGCCATCTTCGCCCCGGCCGCTTCCAGCACCGCGTTCATTGCATCGAGCGCCTGCGCGGTCTGCGCGGCGGGATCGGCGGAAGCTTGTCCGCGCATGCCTGAGATGTAGAGGCGCTCCTTCGTCAACACTCCCGCCGATGCGGGCTCGCCGGTGAAGTACCCTGGGACGTTCACCGTTTTCTTTTCGGAAAGATCGCGCACGGCCACCGCGTTGATCTCCACCGGCGTGCCGGGCAATTTGAAGACGCCGAGCGTCGCGCGCGCCGGCGGAGCCTTCGGGAAATACTCGGCGTATACGCGGTTCATCGCGTCGAAGTTCGACATGTCTTCGAGATACACCTGCGTGTATACGACGTGCTCCATCGTCAGCCCGGCCGCCTCGACGACGGCCTTCACGTTCTCCAGGCACTGGCGCGTCTGGGCCTCGAAAGTGCCGGGCAACGTCCCATCGGCGCCTTTTGCCCCCTGGCCGGAAACATAAAGATAGTGCCCAGCCAAGACTCCGGGCGAGTAAGGCCCCACCGGCGCCGGTCCGGTTTTTGGAGACACCGCGTGGATCTGCGCCCGCGCGCCCGTGGCGGCGATCAGCAACATGGGAAGAAGATATGTTTTCACTTTCGCTCCCTACAGAGCATAGCGCGGAGCGATCACACCGCAACGACCGCCGCGTTCACCGGGCGCGACCCTACGGGGATCATGGTGAACAGGGCCGCCGAACGCGCCCGGGAGCGCGTGACGCTGGGAATCCAGATCACGCCCATATCGCCCGACCCTTCGTTCAGCACCAGCGCGTATTGATTGTCCGGCGTGATGGCGATGTAGGCGGGATTGGTGCCCGCCGCCGCCACCGCGATGACCTTGCGGCTCTCGATATTCAGGATGCTCACGTCGCCGGAGCGCGAATTCGCCACGAACAGCAGATCCGGCGTCACCGCCATCGCGCCCGGCGCGCGGCCGGCCAAAACCGTCTCGCCCACCTGCGGCGTGAAATAAGGATAGACGATCACCACCGCGTCGCCGCCCTCGCCGGTCACGAACAACTGGCCGCCGTCGGCGTTGAAGCAAAACTGCTGCGGCTTCACGGCGATCGGAAGTTTCGCGATTAACCGGCCAGTGGAGCTTTGATACACGTTCAACATCCGCTCGCCTAAATTCGCGGCGATCAGTTGCGGCGAGTCGGATTGGAAACGGACGATCCCGGCCTCGCCGTTCGTCTCCGACGCGCCCGCGGATCGCCGCGCCGCGGTGTCGATTCTTTCGATGAACCCGCGCGCGCCGTAGCTGATCGCGACCCATTTTCCATCTGGCGATACGTCGAAATCGACCGGAACGGCGGAAAGGGAAACTTCCCACTCCGTCCGCAGCGTCGCCGCGTCGAGCGCCACCAGCCGCCGAGGATCGCCACACAATACATAGACAAGCTTGGCGTCGCGCGAGAGCCTCATCCCGACCGCTTGCCGCGCGGCCGGTATCCGCCGTCTCGCGGTCAGATCGACGGTGGAAATTTCGTGGATGCCCCCGTCGCCCGGCGTCAACGCCAGAACCCGCGCGTGCGCCGGATCGGAGATCAGCTCCGCCGGAGCGCCGTTGAGGGGAATCTGTTTCGCCACGGCGAACACACCCAGATCCACCGCGGCGACCGAGCGCCCGTCGAAATTCGCCACGAACGCGAATCCGGAAAACGCCTGCCTCCGCCGGCACCCCGTGGCGAGAGAAAGCGGCACCGCGGTGGATAGCGCCAGGAGCGCGCGGCGTGTCATGGACCCTTCATTGTAACGTCGCGCCCCTCCGCGGTCGAATGGCGCACGCGGCGTCCGGGCCGGAGACCGGTTCTCCTCTGACAGGTATCGACTCGCGAAAGGAAACGATTGCGGCAAGATCCGCTCTAATTAGACAGGGGGGCAGCCGTGGATCGAGAAATATTGGTACTTCGTTGTACTTGTTTATCGTCTGGCGGCCATTAAGGCGCGCATCGTGCGGACGGGGATGTCTTTTGGGACACCGTGACTGCGGACACATCGTCCCACTCGCGGCCGCGCTTACGCTCTTATCCGGTTTTCTTCGCCGGGTATATTTCCGGGTATTCAAATCGCCCTTTTCGAATAGGAGAATCGTTTTGAGATTATTTCAATCTTTCCCGGCCCGCCGGGGTGGCGGCGCGCGCGGCGCGGCCTCCGCGCCGGTCCCACTGTTGCTTTGCCTCGCAATGGGCCTCGTCCAAGGAAATGCCCTAGCCCAAGCTCCCGGCCAAAGGCCGAACATCCTGGTCATCATGACGGACGACCAGAGCCACGACACGCTCACCGCTCAATTCATGCCCAACACCAAACACCGCATCGCCGATCAGGGCGTGCTGTGCCGCCGGGGCTACATGTCCACTTCGCTGTGCTGCCCCAGCCGCGCGGCGTTTCTTACCGGCATGTACGCGCGCAATAATCACGTGCAGGATAACTCCGACAAACTGACCCTGCCGACTTTCGTCGCAGCGCTGCACAGCGCCGGCTATTACACGGGGTTGAGCGGAAAGTATCTCAACTCCTACTCCGGCGCCCCGCCGCCCGAGTTCGACTTCTGGGCCGAATGGCTTCATGGTTACCAGGACGCGAAAATGAACGTCGCCGGAAACGTGATGAAAGTCCCCGGTTATAACACCGACGTGCTGGCCAACTACGCCCTACAATTCCTGAATCAAGTCCCCGCCAACCAGCCGTTTTTCCTGATGTTCACTCCGCACGCTCCGCATCTTCCCGCCGATCCGGCGGCGCAATATAAGAACCTTTATTCGAACCTGCCTCCGAACCGTCCTCCCAACTTCAATCCGGCGCAGCAGCCGGAAAAGCCGGCCTGGCTGCAGGCGAAGCCGGTGATCTCTCCGGCGGAAGTCGCCCGCATCGACCAACTGCGCCTCAATCAGCTCCGCTGCCTGAAATCGGTGGACGACGCGGTGGGGCAGATCCTGGACCAGCTTCAAAAGCAAGGCAAACTGGACAATACCTTCATCGTGTTTTATTCCGACAACGGATATTTCTGGGGCGAGCACCGGCTGGATAGCAAGAATCGCGTCTATGAGGAATCGAGCCACGTCCCCTTCGCCATCCGCTACCCACCGCTGGTTCCAACGCCGCGAGTGGACGACCGGCTGGTATCGAACATCGACATCGCTCCGACCATTTACGCTTTGGCCGGCATCACGCCGCCCACCAACATCGACGGATTGTCGCTGGAGCCGTTCCTGCAAAATCCGAACGGAACATGGCGAACGGGCCTTCTGTTGGAGGGCTGGTGGGATCATTACCAGGCGTTGCGTGAAGGGAAGCTTGTGTACGTCGAAACCGAGAAGCAAATGTCCGAGCTGTATGACACCGACGCCGATCCATTCGAGTTGAACAATCTGGTGGATCAGCCGGCGTACGCGCAAATCGTCGCCACGATGAGCAACCTGCTCAACACGGGGCAATTCAAGTGAGGCCGGCGATGCGAGTTACCCACCGCGCCGTAATCGCCACGTTGGCGTTCCTCGCCGCTGTGGGAGTGGAGGGCGGATCGCCGCCCTCCCTCCCCGGCGGCGCAAGCTCTTGTCCCGGCGAGATGGCGCGCGTCCCCGGTGGGCTGTTCCGGATGGGCGTGAACGACGGGCAGCCCGAGGAGGCTCCTGTTCACCAAGTCAGTTTGCCGTCCTTCTGCATGGATCGCGATCAAGTGACCATCGCCGAGTTCGCCCGGTTTGTAAAAGCGACAGGCTACAAAACCACCGCCGAGCGCGAAGGATGGTCCGGCGTTTTCCGCCTCCATGCGGGCGCCTGGGACAAGGTGAACGGCGCGGATTGGCGGCATCCCGACGGTCCGGGTTCGGCCGGTAAACCGAACGAGCCGGTCACCCAAATCTCCTGGGAAGACGCCACGGCCTACGCGCATTGGGCGAACAAGCGCCTGCCCTCCGAAGCCGAGTTCGAGTACGCCGCCCGCGGCGGTCTGGAAGGCAAGAAATACGCCTGGGGCGACGAGCTACGGCCTCATGGAAAAGACAAGGCGAACCTGTGGCAAGGCACGTTCCCGACCAAGAACACCGCGGCGGACGGCTTTGCCGAACGCGCTCCGGTGGGGTCCTTCGCGCCAAACGCATACGGTCTTTTCGATATGACCGGCAACGTATGGGAGTGGACCGCGGACTGGTTCGATGCGTCGTATTACGGAAAGAGTCCGCGATACAATCCGCGCGGTCCCGAGAGCGGCCAATACCGTGTGATTCGCGGCGGCTCATGGGTGTGCAGCGAGGATGCGTGCCAGGGGTACCGCGTGGCCGCTATCAATCAGACGGCGCCGGATAGCGGACTGAACAATCTCGGGTTCCGCTGCGCGCGGGACGTTTTTTAATCCGGGGCGGATTCGCCCGCCGCATTCGACAAATCGATCCTCGAAGGCTACGTTCTCTCCGTCCTTGGGGAGCGGAGCGTAGTCCTGCGTCGCGCATCGGCGGGCCGGCGAAGGCATGGAAGCGGCGCGGCCCCGCATCGCCGCTTCCATCAAACGGCGGTCGGGAGCGCAGCGTCTGTTCCCGCTCTCACGCCGGTAGAACCATCGCGGGTTCCGGGCAGCGGGTCAGTTTGATTCCACGGGTTCAGGCTCGACAGCAACCGCAAGCTTTTCCGTTCCACGCCGCGCGACCTTCCTTCAGGAGCAACGGTATGGCCACCAGTGCGGCAAGTGAATCGAACCAAGCGATATGGAAAAGTGCATTGATGGCCAGGCCGGCTAAGGCAATAACGGCCAGATAAGCGCACGTGGCCGATTGAACCGCATCGGCGGCGAGAGCGGAATTGCCGCTGCGGCGCGCTTCCCGGCGCTTCCGCTTAGCCAGAATAGGCATCACGATCAGAGCGGCCGCGGCGATCCCGATACCGAGGCGGCTTGTTTCAGGGCGCAGGCGCAACGCCAAAGAGCCAATTGCCATGACGCAGACAATGAGAGCAAGAGCGAAAAGTAGAGCGCCGGCGGCACGAGCGGCGTTCCGTTGGGAAATGGAAACTTGAGGCAGAAACTGCAAAAGAACCACTCCCGCGGACATTAGCTCCACGAAGCTATCGGAGCCGAATGCAAGCATTGCGGGGCTATGTGCCGCCGCTGCCGCATAGAGCGACAGGCCGCACTCGACCAGCATCCATGTGAGGGTGATTCCCTGAAGCCAGAACACCGCGGCGGAGCGGCGCATCGGTGCGCAAGTAATGGTACCCGACTTTGAGAGCTGGACTTCGATCGGGACCGGCTCGGACATCCTTGCTTCCTAAAGCATAGCTCCCGATTCGTTGGGACGGATTTCAAACCGGCCCACTACCGGGTTCCGCTACGCGAGAGTCGCTGCCCGGACGGCGGCGGGATCGCCGATGGCCTCCAGCAGACAGTTCAAGGTATTGGCCGCGCCGGCGAGGTCGAGACTCACTGGGGAGGGCGTCGCGGCAAGCATCGCCTTCATTCGCGCCGCCAACGCCGCGGGCTCCGGCGTCTCCGGCGGCAGCACTCCGATCAGCCCCAGTTCTTCGAGCCGCTTGGCGCGGGTCGTTTGTTCGGTGTCTTCGTTGCCGGTGAAAGGGTACACCAGCGCCCGTACGCCGGTGGAGAGAATATTCATCAGTGTGTTGTAGCCGGCCATGCTTACCGACAGTTCCGCGTGTTGCATGAGCGCCTGCAAGTCGGGCGTGTAGCGCTCTAAGACCACGTTCGCCTTGCCTTCGGCGAGCCGCGCGAAACGGGCGTAATCCTCGTCGCGCACCAGCGGACCGGCGAAGACACGAAAACGGTAATCGCGCAGCGCGTCGTCGCCGGCGCCCTGGATCGCCGCTTCGATCAGACGGCAGCCGGACTCGCAGCGGCCGCTCCCCGCGCTCACGAGGATGAATGGTTTTCCTTCCGGCGGCGCTTCGGCGGTGGCTTGCGCCACATAGCCGGTGTAGCGGACGGGAGGCACGATATCCCGAACCCGGCCGAAGCTATCGGCGAGGGTGAATAATCGCGGGTCGCCATGCACGAGAATGAGATCGAAATGGGCATTGACGATGCGGCAGACGCGCTCCTCGTGCTCGGCGGCGTTTTCCTTGCGCACCAGCAGATCGCGCAGGCTGCACACGACCTTCGTTCCACCTTCGTTCGCGCTCGCCGCCTGAAGAAGCGGCATCAGCTCGAAGGAAAAACTCTTGCGGCCGAACGGAAACAATTCGACGATCAGCACCTCCGGCCGCCATTCGTCGAATAACGCCAGCAGCTTCGCCGTTCTCAACTCCTTCGTCCGTTCCACGCCGATCCCATCCGTCGAACGGAGCCCGTCGAACTCCTCGCTCGTTTCAAGGGGAGGGAGTTGGACCACCTCGACGCCCGGCGCGAAGGGAAAATTTTCCACCGGCGTGCCGCCGCTGACGAAGCGCACGTCGAACCGCGTGGCCAGCGCCGCGGCGATCCCGGCGCTGCGCACCAGATGCCCGATTCCCAGCACATGCTGGCAATAGAACATCGCTCTTGGGCGCCGGCTCGGGTTGAGTTTCATCACTTTAAAAGGGGCCGTTCCAGATTCATAAAATATAAGCCGCTCCGCGGATGGGCGGCCTATATTTCCCGCCGCTCGGCGCGGCCCCTTACCGAAGAGGAGCTGTAACATCCACTATGCCGGCAGTCATTGTCAACGCCGACGATTTCGGTCTCACCGAGGGCGTAACGGAAGGCATCGTCCAGGCCATCGCCTGCGGCGTCGTCACGAGCACCACCGCCATGGCCTGCGTCCCCGGCGCCGCGGAGCGGATCGCGCGCTGGGCTCGGTGGGTCCCCGGCCGCGCCGGAGCGCATCTCCAGCTCACCTCCGGGCGTCCCCTTACCGATCCCGCGCTCACTCCAACCCTGCGCGGGGCCGATGGCGCGTTTCCGGCGTCCAAGAAAGATCTGACCTCGGCAAGGACGGAGGAGATCGTTCTCGAATGGGACGCCCAGTTCCGCTTTCTCCGCGCCGCCGGCATCGAGCCATCGCATATCGACACCCACCATCACGTCCACAAATTCCCCAACGTCTTCGCCGCGTATTGCGCGATCGCCCGCCGCTTCGACGTTCCGGCCCGGGCGCTGGATGCGGCCATGCGCGACGAGCTTCGGCGACAAGGCATCCCCTGCCCCGATCGCATGGTTCTCGATTACTATGAAGGCGACCTGAGCGCTCAAAGGTTGATCGCGCTGCTCGAAGAAGCCAGCGCGGCCGCGGACTCTTCCACAACCATCGAAGTCATGTGCCATCCCGGCGTCCCCTGCGGAGATTTGCCTCGTCTGTCGAAATACGTCGCCGATCGCGAACGCGAACTGGAGACCTTTTGCCGTCCCGGATTCGCGGCCGATCTCAGAGGGCGCGGGTTTATGCCCGCCACATATTCGACGCTCCATTCTTCCCTCTTGCGCCCGGCGCTTTCCTAAAATCCAAACCGGATCTGAAACTGGATGCGCCGGTTGTCGCCCTCGGCGGCGTTGTTCGCGTTGTAGGCCGACGCCAGCCAGTTGGATTGTCCGAAGAGCGGCGAGGCGAGGCTGCCCACGGGAATTCCCGGATTGACGTTGTTGAGCAAATTGCGGGCGATGACGGCGAAGGTCAACGTGTATCGCGCGCCGGCCGCCGAGTCGTGAAAGGACTCCTCCGCCCCGCCCGGAGCCGACGTCATCAGTCCCGTCCCGCTGTCCTTCCCCTTCTTCACCTTCTTGGAATGCGCGCCCGTCTCGCCGCCGAATCCGAAGGTCCTGCTCAACCGGAGATTGACCGCGAAGTACCCCGGACCCTGGCCGTAGTTGCGCGGAATCAGCGCGGCGCTCAATCCGGGGTTCGGGTTGAACGCGCCGAAGCTCGTCGTGAGATTGCCGGGCTGTAACGCGCCGGCGAAGGAGGGCCGCGCGTTGAACAGCGTGTCGCCATAAACATCGTTGCCGGTGGTGATGTTAAACGGCGCTCCGGATCGCGCCACCAGGAACGGGCTGAACATGAATCCGAACGGCGCCGCGATCGATCCGCCCACCACCATTCTGTGGCGGATGTCGATCGCCGCTCTTCCGAAGTCCGGGTGGACGTTATATTGATTCGCCGGGAAGAATCCCGGACCGTCGGTGTCGCTTTGCGCGTGGCCGTAGGCATACCAACCGAAGACGTTCAGCCGGCTGCTCATCCGGCGGCTGACGTTGGTGATCCACAACGACTCTTTCAACAATCCCGCGGACTCGTACGAAAAAATATCGCCGCCCGGATACGGCCGCGTGCCCAGTTGCGGCGAGCCGGCCGGATACGTTCCCGGCAGCGGCGCGTTGATATCCCGCGAACGCAACAGATGCACGCCGCGCATCAGATTGACGGTCGAGGAGACCACGAGCTTGAACGGGAGCTGGCGCTCCACGCCGAGCGAAGTTTGAAAAACGTACGGCGCTCGCAGGTGCGCGTCGATCTGTTGTATCGCCGGACTCAGATTCATTCCGGCGATCTGCGCCGCCGGCGGAACGTTCGGGAAAAAGTTCGGATTGGAAACGATATACTGGCGCTGATTCACGCCGTTGAATTGAGCCGCCTGCATCGCGAGCATCTGGCTGAAGCGATCGTAAAACAGGCCCGCGCCGGCGCGAAACACCGTCTTCGCCGTTTTCCCGTGGCGCCCGCCCGGCGCCCACGCCAGCCCGAGCCGCGGCGCGAAATCTGCGTAATCCCGAAGATTGGTCTGCGCCTCGTAGCGAAGCCCGGCGCTGACGGTAAACGTGGGGCGGACGCGCCAGTCGTCCTGGATGAACAGCCCGGCGTCGGCCTGGCTGGTGGAGAAATTCGGATTGCCGGCGGTGACGGAGAATTGATCCGCGCCTCCTCCGAGCGTCCGGATCGCCGCGGGCGTGAAGCCAAGCTGCGAAAAATACAGCGTGCGGCGGTAGCGTTCGAGGGAGGTGATCGATTCGGTCACCGGTTGTCCTCCCGGCCCCAAAACCGGATTGCCGTTGGCGTCGAGCAGCGGCGCCGATCCTCCCGAGAACGTAAAATTCCCGTTGAAGCCCTGCGTCGAATTTTCGGCCATGGCGCCGCCACGCACGCGCCCGCCGAATTTGATCGTCTGGCTGCCCAAAACGATCGACGTGTAGTTCTGGAACTCGAACTGGCTGGCGTTGGTGACCACGTGTCCCATGCTGTCGCCGCCGCCCACGAAGGCTCCCAGCACGCTCAGCGTGGGGCTGGAGAGGCCGCCCAGGGCCGATTGTTGGGACCGGTCGAACTGGAAGCGGGTCTCATTCACGGCGTGAGATCCGAGCACGGCCGTTTCCGTCGCCTGGATCGTATGGTCGTACGTGTCGTTGGGATAAGCCTGCGAAGGCAGAGCGAATTTCCCCATACCGGCGTTGTTCTGACCCGAGGTGGTCCAGTCGTAGCGCAGCGTCAGGCTTTGATTGGCGCTCAGTTGGATGTCTACCCTGGGCGCCACCGACATCCATTGCTGCGGAGTGACGAGGGCCGCCGTAAACGGAGTGGGCTGCAATTGCGCGTTCAGCACCTGCGACAGAATCACCGCGTTGTCGTCGATATCCTGCCGTTCGAACGAGAGAAAGAACGATGCGCGCTTCTTCAACCCTCCACTCAGCTCGGCGTACTCCTGGCGGGACTGGTAGTTGGGTTTGTCCGGCGCGTAGGGATTGCGCGAATTGAATGCCGCGTCGCTGTCTTTGAACGAAAGCAGCCCGCGCAGTTTGTCCCAACCCGGTTTGGTAAAGATCTCGATCCGGCCGAGACCCACTTGGTCGTATTCCGCCGAGAACGGATTTTGATTGATCCGCACTTCGCGAATCGAATCCTTCGGCGGAAGATGGGCGCCGGAAAAACCATCGATGAGAATCTGCGCGCCGTCGGCGCCGATGGTTGGACCGGCCAGCGCTTTCAAGTCGCTCAACAGGTCGTCGGGATCGTCGGGAAGCGCGTCGAGGCTGGCGCCGCTTAACACGAGCGCGCTGGCGTTGGACGAAGGGTCGGCGACGGAGAGACCTTCAGCTTCATCCCGCACCGTGACCTCCTCATGTTCCGATTTCAAATGCAACGACGCGTCGACGGTCAGCGTCTGCCCCGCTTCGATCACGATGCCCTGGCGCTCGCCCGTCTCGAAGCCTTGCCACGACGCGGTAAGAGTGTAGACGCCCGGCGGCAGCGCTGCAAACGAATACTCTCCGTCCCCGCCGGCGCGGGTGTGCTTCGCGACGCCGCGGCCGGAAAGCGAGACGCGGGCGTTCGGGATCACCCCGCCGGACTCCTCCGTGACCTTTCCCCGCAGCGCCGCGGTTCGTTGAGCGAGCGCGATGCCGGCGGCAAACACAAAAATAGCGATGACTCGAATACGACACATACAAAAGCGACTTTCCTGGTTTTTTTTAGAGTTCGAGAATGGAGCCGGGCGAGATCGGCGCGTTGACGGCCTGAAGGATGGGCCGCTCGTCGATCCGCGGATAATGCAACACGGTGATTCCGCCGGCTTCGACCCTGAGGCCGCGCCGGCGCCACGCGTCCAGCCGCAGGACCTTGAGCGTTTCTTCGCTCATCGGACCTTTCGGCACAACCCACGCGGAAGTACGGATCCCCTCTTCGCCGCCGCGCGTGAACGCTTCCATCCGCGGCCCAAACGCCGGCCGCTTTTCCAGGAAGCCGAACCGTTTGGCTCCCAGCATCCCGGCGAATCTTCCGCGGCCCGCCGCATCCTGGGTCAAGAGCAGGACGCGAACCCCTCCCTTGCCTTCCTTCGTTTTGGGAAGAAATTCGCCCAGATGCTGGGTCCGGTTCATGAACAGAAGCCGCGTCCTCGGCCGCACGTTGCCGGAAACGCGAAGCGCGCTGATGCCGCCATTGGACTGCTGCAAGCGCTGGAATTCTTCCACCGAAAGTCCGAGCGCCGCGCTGAGAATTGCGCGGATCGCTCCGCCATGGCTGACCGCCAAAACGGTTTGTCCCCGGTAACGCGCCGCCGCCTCCCGCCAAAACACCCGCGCTTGCGCGAACAGGTCCTTCAACGGAGAAAACATCGTCCCCGGCACGCCCGCTTCGCCGCCGGCCGAGGGAAGCTCCAACAGATGCGGCGACTCCTTCCACACTCGAAATTCGCCGGGGAAGCGCTCGCGCGCCGTCTCAAACGGGAGACCCTCCCAACCCGGCAAATGGATTTCCCGCAGCCGATCGTCGATGGTCAACGGCGGAACTTCGTGACCGGCGTGCCGGAACGCCGCCCGGATCTCCTCCGCCGTCTCCCGCGCGCGCCGCAGCGGGCTGCACAGAATCGCGTCGAATCGAACCGGGCTCAAATGCGCACCGCATCGCGCCGCCGTCGTCCGGCCCCGCTCACTCAAGCGCGATTCGTCCGATAGGCCCTGAAAGCGGCCCTGTTCGTTGAAGTCGCTCTCGCCGTGGCGAACGAAGACGATGCGCGTGACGGGCTTTAGCGTAGTGTCCACCGCGCTAGGCCCCCACCGCGCTGGGCTCTTCGGCGCCGCTTCCGGCGGCGTTCCCCATCGAATACACGCGGGCATACCGGCCGCCCGCCGCCATCAATTCCTCATGCGTCCCACGCTCGGCGATCTCCCCGTTTTCGAGATACAGAATCAGGTCGCATTCCTTCGCCGCACGCGGATCGTGCGAAATCAGAAACGCCGTGCGGCCCAGGCTCGCCCGTTCGAGCGCCTGCGTCACTTCGCGTTCGTTCTCCCGGTCCAGGCCCGTCGCCGGCTCGTCGCAAATCAGAATCGGCGCCCCGCGGACCACCGCTCGCGCGATGGCGATCCGCTGTTTTTGGCCGCCGGACAGCGCCGCGCCGCGCTCGCCCGCCATCGTCGCGTAGCCGTTCGGCAGCGAGGTGATGAAGCCGTGCGCGTTGGCCGCCTTCGCCGCCTGTACGATGTCTTCTTCGCTCGCCTGGCTCGCCCCGTAGGCGATGTTCTCCCGCAGCGTCGCCGCAAAGAGCAAACTGTCCTGGAGCACGACGCCGATTTGCGAGCGCAGGCTGTTGAGCTTGTAGTCGCGCAGGTCGCGCCCATCGATCCATATGCGGCCCTCGCGCGGATCGTACAGCCGCAGGAGCAGGCTCACGATCGTCGATTTCCCGCTACCCGACGGGCCGGCCAATGCCACCCGTGTGCCCGGCTTCACGTCGAAGGAGACGTCCCGCAACACGCGATGCCCGGCGTCATAGCCGAACGAAACGTTTTCGAAGCGAATGTGGCCGGCGAACGGCGGCGCTTCGACCGCGCCTTCTTTGTCGCGAATTTCCGGCTCGGTGGCAAGCAACTCCGTGATGCGTTCTCCGGAAGCCAGCGCCTTGGCGATCTGGCCCAGGTATTTGGCCAACTGACGCATGGGCCGAAACGCCGTTCGCAAGTAACTGACGAACACGATCAGGTCGCCGGGAGTCAACTGGCGGCTCAGCACCATCTGCGCGCCGGCGCACAATACCGCGGCGGTGGCGCAAGCCACCAACAACTCCACCGTACGTTCCAAACCCGCCGTCAGTTTCTGGGCGTGGTCGCCCTCGGCCTGGCTCCGGAGACTCGCGCTCGAAAACAGGCCGGAGAACATCGTCTGCAGCGACAGCGCCTGCACCACGCGAATGGAGGAAATCGTTTCGGCCGTGGTCGCCGCCACCGCGCCTTCCCGGTTCCGCTGGTTGCGCGAGGCTTCGCGAATGCGCGTCGTCAGCCGGGCCATCGACAAAACAAAAAGCGGGAACGCCAGAACGGCGATCGTTCCCAGCTTCCAGTTCATCCAGAACATGACGCCTAACATCGCCAGCAGCGTGGCCAGATTCGCGGCCAGCGGAAGCGCCGCGGTGACGATGGCCTCCCGCAAACGGTCGACGTCGGAGGTGACGCGGGCGATCAGATCGCCGGTGCGGTTCTTGCCGTGAAACGAAAGCGAGAGGTTCGCCAGATGGGTGAACAGATTCCCCCGGATGCGCGTCATGATGCGCGAGGCCGCGCGCGCAAGCAGCACCGCGCTCCAATAGTCGGCCGCCGCGCCGAGGGCGGCGATCGCGACGATGCTCAGCGACAGCGCGATCAGCACCGTGCCGGGATGCCCTTGCGGCAACCACTCCGGCAATGCCACGCGGTGTTTCGGCTTCGCGGAAAAAAACAGGAAATCGTAGATGAACTTCAGCGGCCACGGCTCCAGCGTCTTCAACCCGACGGTCAGGAGCATGCCCAGAATGGACAGGGGAAGCAGCCGCTTCTCCTTGACGATCTCCGGCCAGAAGGCGCGCCCCAACCGGAACGCTTCCGGGAGAATCTGGCGGAATGGCGTAGCGCGTTTCATCGGCTTCCGGCGCCGGCGGGGACTCCGTCCTCCGACCGAAGCGCTTCCTGAAACACCGTCCAAACGGCCGCCGCGCTCTTTTCCAGCGAAAACAAGTTCAGCACTTTTTCACGGCCGCGCTCACCCAACTTGCGCCTCAAGTCCGGGTGCCGCAGCAGCATCTCGATCGCCGCGGCCAAACCATCGGCGTCCTTTTCGCGCGCCAGCAACCCGTTTTCCATGTGAGACACCAGCTCTCCGATGCCCGACACATCGGTGGAGACGACGGCCAACCGCTGCGCCATCGCCTCAATCAGGACATTGGGAATTCCGTCGCGGTCCCCATCGCCGGTAACCAGGCACGGAAGGACGAAAACATCGGCTTTGCGGTACACGTCCACCAGGTCGTCCTGGGTCATTTTATCCGCCAGCGACACGCGGTCTCGCAGGTTCAACTCTCCGATCAATCCGTCCAGCTCGTCGCGCATCGGTCCGTAGCCCACGATCAGGCAGCGAAAATCCATACCCAGATCCTTCAGCGCGCCGCAAGCGCGAATCAGATAAGGGAAGCCCTTCTTTTCGCAAAAGCGGCCCACGCTCAGGATCAGCGGCGGCGCCTCCGAGGAGGCTTTCGATCGTCCGTCGAACACCGAAAGATCGATGCCGTGGTAAATCGCCCGGATCGGAGTCCCGCCGCTGGACAACTCCCGCAAGTGACGGCTATTGTAACCGGTACAGGTCAGAACAAACTCGGCGCCTTGAATCTTGCGGTTTAACTCCTCGCGGTCCGTAAGGTAAATATCCTTGGCGTGCGCGGTAAAACTATAGGGGATTCCCGTGAAGCCCTTAATCAACTCGGCGACGGTGGCGGGCACGTTGGCAAAATGCGCGTGTAAGTGGGTGCAGCCGGCCTTCCGCATCTCCCCCGCCAGAAATCCCGCTTGCATAACTTCTTTCAACCGCTGTTTTCCGGGCCGCCGGAAGTAAGTCCACACCGTGCGCCAATAACGCTTCGGATGGGCGAGACAGAGCGCCGCATGCCGGTACAACACCGTCAGCGCGTCTAACGGCCGCGACCGCGGCCCGATCGCCAACGCGTAAGTAACCGGCGCGTTCACCTTCGACACCGCCGGATGAAACCGCTCGTCGTCGGGGCGGCGCAGCGAAAACAGATGCAGCCGCGCGCCAAGCTCTTCGAGGCCAAGAATCTCGTTCAGGATGAACGTCTCCGAGAGCCTCGGGTAGGTCTTTAACAGATAGGCGATTTTGGGCATTTCCGGCATGTCGTTTTAGGCTCCCACCGACGCCGGCGCCGCAAACCGCGGACGTAGGGCGACCACTTTCCTGGCGGCCAGCGATTGAAGATGAAAGGCGATGCGCGGCAGCGCGTCCAGCCGCAGACGGCCGCCGGGTTCGGGTGCGCTCTCCAACGCGTCCACCTCGCCGCGAACCTCCCGCGCCAGCGTCTTCGCGCTCAGGCGGTCCGGATGCAGGCAACGGAACAGAGCCAAGCGCGCCATCCGTTCGGCGCGAATCCCCTGCTCCTCCACCGGCACGACGCGCGGCACCACGATCGCCCGCTTCCGGAGCGTTAAGATCTCGCAAACGGTATTGTATCCGCCCATCGCCACAACGACGTCGGCGGCGTCCAAATAGCTCATCATGTCGTCGGTAAACTCGATGACCTGGACGCCCCGCCGGCCCTCCGCCCACCGCGCCAGCTTTTGCTTCTTCGCGGCGTCGAGTGCCGGACCGGTGACGATGAGGCTCTTAACGCCGGCCGGCCATTCGGCTTCGTTCTGCGCGGCCGTGAAGGCGTCGATCAATCGATAGCCGTCTTCCCCGCCGCCCGTCGTCAACAGTACCAATTTCTCGTCTTCCGCCACGCCCAACTCGGCGCGCCGCGCCGCCCTGGACGTCCGCCCCGGTTCGCGCCCGATGTATCCGCAATACCGCACCTTCTCGCGCTCGCTCTCCGGCAGTTCGTATTCCTCGCGGATGTCGTAGATGTCGCTTTGCCCCACGACCAGAATCATGTCGTAGAAGCGGCGCAGAACCGCGTAGTAATTGTTCCGCTTCCACAGCGCCATCGTCGGGGCGGAGCCGTCGAGAATGTCGCGGAGCAACAAGACGATCTTCGTATGCGGCAGGTTCTGCTGAATGTAAAGCAGGCCGGCCTCCAACTCGCCCGCCAATCCGCCCGGCGTTTTATCGACGAGTAACACGTCCGGCTGAAACGACTTCACCGTGGCCAGGATCAACTGGCTGCGGAGCGCCACCATGCTATCCACGCCCAGGTCCAGATACTTCACGCCGAGCGCGCCGTCCTCGCCCCGTTTTAGGCAGGGAAGTTTGATGTAATCGAATCCCTGCTGCCCGCGAAAACTGTGCAACATCGGCGAACCGGTGAGGATCAGAATCGTGAGTTCCGGGTCCCGTTCGCGCAGCGAATTACAGATCGCCATCATCCTGCGAATGTTACCCAGTCCAAATGTGTCGTGCGAGTAAACCAACAGGCGCATCGTGAAGTCCTCGATAAGTACGAACCGTCTCACATAGCAAGGGTATTTCCAAGGGCGTGAAATATACCGGCGGAAAAAAAGGTGTAAGCGGAAGGAGTTCCCCATAACGCGGCTTCGCCGGCTGGGCGTTGCCGCCGGCCGGCGAAGATCGCGAAAAACGAGCGAGCGAGGGCGCTATTGATCTTCGCCCTGCGTGATGGACGATAGGCTGCTTTGCAGGTTCAGCAACGCGTTACCCATCATCGGCGGAGCGCTGTCGCCCTGGGCCAGCGCGTTCGCCGTTCCCGGAATCCCGATCGCCGGATTCACATAGTAGAACACCGCCGCCGCGCCCGACACCAACGCCGAGCTGAACGAAGTCCCCCACACCGCGGCATAGTTATTCCCGGGATACGTCGTGATCAGCCCCTCGCCCGGCGCGGCCATGAATACGCTCCCGACACCGTAGTTGCTGAACAGGCTTGGCACGCCGTCGTTGTTGACCGACGCCACGCCGATGGCGCTCGCCAGGCCGGCCGGATAGACGAACTCCGCTTTTCCGTCGTTGCCCGCCGAAGCCACCGAGACCACGCCTTTCGAGGTGGCGTAGGCGATCGCGTTGGCAAGAATCTTCGAAGGCGCCGTTTGGCTGAAGCTCATATTAATCACGTTCGCGCCGTGATCGGTGGCGAAGTAAATCGAACTTACGATGTCGGATAAGTTAGCGGATCCGTTCGATTGGAACGCTTTGATCGGCATAATCGACGCCGCCGGCGCCACTAAGTGGATCAATCCGGCGACCATCGTTCCATGTCCGAAATCGCTAGGCAGCGGCCCGCCGCCGTCGAGAATCGCCACCGTCGATTGATCGAGAATCGCCACGGTCGATTGATTCAACAGCGCGGGAGAGCCCTTGGTATTCTGACCGGCCTGCGTCGATTGCGCGATCGCGCTGGCGTACGTTGGATTCAGATCGTTCAGCTCCGACGGAATCCCCGCCACTCCGTGAACGAAATCGTAGCCGGGAACCAGGACGCTAGCAAGCGCCGGATGCGTTGGATCGACGCCCGTGTCGATCACGGCGACGATGCCCGCGCCGGTGGATTGTCCTCGAATGTCGCCCAGGCTGATGGCGTCGTTGGCCGGCTGGCCCACGTACACCGTCCGGACCACGCCGCCCGCGAAATTAACCGTCGTTGCGTTGGTGGCCGCGTCGCCGATCGACGCCGTCGATCCCGGCAGCGGAGACTCGGCTCCGACTTCCGGAGACTCCACCGTCTCGTCCGCTTCGAATTCCTCCACCGATGGATTCGACAACACCGCGGCGATCAGCGTCTGCGACGGCGCCGAGCCGGGGGCGGTAACGAGATATACCGCTTCGGCCGGATCCTCGTCGGCGATGGTTCTCACCACGGTCAGGCCATACTGCGCCGAAATGGCGGCCACCGCGGATGCAGGCGCCTCCAGAAGATAGCGCTCCTGCGAAAACACGGGGACCGCGGCGATCGCCGTTAAGCCGGCGAGAAGAGACAGAAACCGGAAACGCGTCATGAATTGCCTCATTTCATTTCTTCTGGGGACTCCGCTTCCGGAGAAAATATAGGCCGAAGCGCATTCTCCGCGGAATCGGAGGCGGCCGTTACGCCGCCGGTACTATCGGTACTGCCTCACCCGGCTTCCGCGCCCGATGCCATTCCACGAACTTCCGAATCCCCTCCGCGAGCGGCGTTCCGGGCCGGTACCCCAATTGTTTCTCCGCCTTGGAGATATCCGCGCACGTCGTGGGAACGTCGCCGGGTTGGTCGGCCATTCTTTGGATGATCGCGCGCTTCCCAAGATTCAATTCAATCAGCCCGATTAGCTTGGTCAAACTCACCGGAGAGGAGTTTCCCAGATTGAAGACGTCGTAAAGCGCGTCGTGCCGGAGTGCCGCCACGATGCCTTGCACGGTGTCGTCCACATACGTGTAATCGCGGCTGCTCGATCCGTCTCCGTATACCGGAATCGGCCTTCCGGCGTCGATCCACGAGGTGAACTTGCGGATCGCCAGATCGGGACGCTGGCGTGGCCCATAGACGGTGAAGAAACGCAGGCAGGTGACCGGCAGGCCGTAAAGATGGGAATAGACGTAGCCGATTTTTTCGCCGGCCATCTTCGTCGCCGCGTACGGGGAAATAGGCATGGTGTTCCAGTCGTCTTCGCGGAACGGGGAGTGGTTCGCCACGCCATAGATCGAACTCGACGAGGCGAATACGAATTTCTTTACTCCGTGCTTGCGGCTCGCCTCCAGCAACACCATCGTGCCGTGGACATTCACGCTTTCATAAAGCAGCGGCTCCTCGAGCGAGGGGCGCACGCCGGCTCGCGCCGCCAGATGCACCACCGCTTCGAACTTGCGGTCGCGGAATAGCCGGTCCATCCGCTCCTCGTCGCGCACGTCGCCGTGAACGAATTCGAACGGGCCGGCTTGGCCGATCCCGGCGAGGTTGTCGCGCTTCAGTTCGGGGGAGTAATACCCGTTCAAATCGTCGACGATGGCGATTTCGTGGCCCTCCCCGATCAACCGCTCCGCTAAATGGGAGCCGATAAAGCCAGCTCCGCCCGTAATGAGTATTCTCATGGTTTAACCGCTCTTTCGATTTTTCCCGCCGAATGCGCCGCGACGCCGGGATTTACCGTGCCACGCTCAGCCGGCTTAAAGACATTTCCAGTTGCCGTCCCGCCAAGGTCATCGGGACGCATAACCGCAGATTCCGCGCCGGCATGTAATCGAGAATGAATTCGCCGAATTCGTTGCTCACCGTTCGCGTCACAATCTTCTTGCCGGCCATCAGCAGCACCGGCAGCGCGCCCACCTGCTGGCCGGCGCCGGTCCGGCCGACGATCTGGCCCACTAACGTTCCCGCCGCCGTGTCGGGCTCGCTTTCGACCCTGAGGTCCACCGAGTAATCGCCGGCGTCGAACATCACATGGCGATCCCCGGATTCGCCCGCCCGCGCTCCCTCCGGCGCCAACTGCATGAAACTGTCGAACCGCATCCGCCCAAACACCCGTTGCAATATCGGTTCCGGTTCCGGCGGCACGATGGCGAAGATTCCTTTCGCCTCCCGAACCATTTCGGCGTTCAGTTCAATTCGAGCGTCTTCGCGCGCCGCGGAGGCCGCTTTTTCAAGTAGCGCCGCCGTGAGTTGGCAATCCCGGCAGCCCGCCGCAAGATGGGCGCTCATCGCGGCCCGCGTTTCAGGCGAGATCGCGTCTCGCGCGAAATCCACCCATTGGATGATGTCGTAGTGTTTCATTGCCTTTCAGGCCACTATCGCCTTCCCCCCCAAAACGGTCCGATAAACCTCTTCGTATCGGAAAGGGTAAACACTCCCTTCCCAAAATATAGCCGCCGTAAAATAATCCCAAGAAAAAATCGTCACGAATCGTACGGCTCCGTCCTCCCGGCGATCGCGAACGGCGCCCAGAAATAAGGATGGGGGAATTTTTCCCGATGTTCAAGGATCGCCCGCCTCATCGCCATCGCCAGGTCGGGTTCCACGCGCAGCGTTGCATAAAACGATTCCATAAACCCGGCCGTGCTGGCGTCGTTGACGTCCCATAACGTCAGCAGCATCGCCGAAGCCCCCGCCTGCAGCAGGCCCCGCAACAACCCCAGCAGTTCGTCGCCGCCCGCCACCACGTTCACGCCCGTGCTGCAGCCGCTCATCGTCACCAACTCCGCCGTGAGCGGCAAGCGGTAAAGATCGAACAGGCTGAACCACCCATCGCCGAGCCGGATCGAGGAAAACATCGGATTGTCCCGCCGGAACAGCCCGTGCGTGGCGATGTGGAGAAAACGGCTCGCCGGCGCGCGCTCGCGGAGGAGCCGCTCCGTCGCCTCCGCCCCGAGCGCCAGACGCGCGTTCGGGATCGATGCCGCGACCCGCCGCGCCGCTTCCTCGATATGCGGCGCCGCCGGCGTGCCCACGCCCATCACCAGCGACTCCGTCCCGAAGCGCGCCGGCCGCGACTGGCAGAGCGCGAAGACGCTCCCGCTGGGGATGTAGGAAATGGCGAAAGTGTCGATGAGGGAACGCTCTCCGTCGTGCAGCGCGTGAAACGGGACGTCGTGTAAAATCCCGTGCGGAGCGATCACCAGCCGCGGAGTCTCCAACTTCGCCCGGATAGGAGCGACCAGCGTCCGGTATAGCCCCTTCAAGTGGCTGTCCACGGCGATGCGCATCGGCGTTTCAAAGTTCCGCAGATAGCCCGCGCCCAACCGGAATTTCGACATTTGGAACTGCAGCAGCCGGTGCAGCTCCCGCACCTCGGCCACGGGAGCGAGACGAATCATTTCCCAACGATTCCGTCCCAGCAGCCCGGCGTAAAACACGTCCCGTATCCGGTAATACTGCACCAGCGTCGCATCCGCCGGGATCGCGCTCCGGATCTCCTCCATCGTCCGCACGCCGCCGCCCTCGGCCCTTCGGGATCGCCGCTCCTCCTCCGGCCCGTTCATCGCGCGCACCAACTCCGCTTCGAGCTCCCTCGCCCGCCGCCGCAGCGATGCGATCCGCCCCTCGCTCGACCGCCCGCTTTCCACCGCCGCCGCTTCGATCTGGCGATAGCAGGCGTTCAAATCGCTGCGCATCTCCGTCGCCCGCGACTCCGTTCCCTCCGCTCCTCCTGCGACCGGCACGGGACCCGCCGACGCCACAAGATCTGCCAACACCAGGGACTTATCCTGCTCGATCAGACCGAACGCCTCCTCCAGCGCGCCCCGTTCCCCCCCGCGCTCCAGACAAAGCCAAACCAGACTCTCGTAAACGGCCAGCTTGTCTTTGAGGAATGCGATCTTCAACCGCTCCGCCCACAGCCCTTCGCGCAGATTCTCGATCTCCCGCCGCGCCACTTCATAGGCGGTCCGCGCCGCCTCGGCATCGCCCGCGTCTTCTTCGATCTGTCCCAGAACGAAGCTGGCCAGAAATCGCAGCGAGCGGATCTCGGTGCGCTCGAAGCGGTCCATCGCCGCCCGCACCTGGCGCCGCGCCCCCGCCGCGTCCCCCGCTTCCCTGGCGATGCGCGCCAGCAGCAGTTCGCACAGCGCCGCCCGTCCTTCGAGCGGCGAACCGCGCAGCGCCCGGTATGCCTTCCGGCACGCCCGCTCCGCTTCCGCGTTGCGGTGTACCCGATGCAGAATCACCGCCTCGTACAGGTCGATCAGCGCCGGCCATACCGCGTTTTTCTCGGCCACAAACCGCCGCCGCGCTTCCCGGAACAAACGCAGGGCGCGACGGAAATCCTCGCGATGGCTTTGCGCGAGCGCTTCGTTGGCGATCGCCTTTGCGTGTTCGTAACCCATGCCCAGCTTGGCGAAACCCGCCGCCGCCGCGTGCGCCAAACGTCCGCCTTCCCCGCTCAAGTTCAGCTCCAGGCACATCTCGGATTCGTCCAGATCGCATAACGCCAGATGATAGGCGTCTCCCACCTCCGCGCAGCGCAGCCGCGCCGCACGGTACAGCTCCGTCGCCCGCAGGTATTCCCCCCGCAGGTAATGCAGGTACGCGATGTTGTAATCGGCCGCGGCGACGAGGGCCGTCAACCCATGCGTCTCGCAAAACGCGCGCGCTTCGCCGTAAATTCTCAAGGCGCCCGCGAAGTCGTTCAGGCTGATCGAACAAACCGCCATGTTGTTCAACACCGCCGCCACGTCCCGCGGCTCGCCGATCCGCTCCATCTCCACGCGCGCCTCGCGGTAGCTCGCCATCGCCTCCGCATAACGGTCCTGGCGATACAGGATGTTCCCGGTGTTGCTCGCCAGGCGCGCCAGCCTCAGCCGGTCGCCGTGCCGCGTAAAGATCTCCCTCGCCCGACCCGCCCAATCGAGCGCGTCCTCATACCGGCTTAAA
>VFSW01001491.1_pt1 | contig 35791 bp, 70 predicted proteins | sample 5358111 | NCBI WGS metagenome assembly VFSW01 (sample SAMN11554181, study PRJNA540505) | mine drainage metagenome | isolation source: sediment from site ElyBrook_90M | place: USA: Ely Copper Mine, Vershire, VT | collected 2017 | reverse complement strand
TGTCTCAATACACGACTGGTGCATCTTTTAATCTTATTGATTTGAGTATAGATGCCAATTTTAGGGTTTGCATCAATGAGAAGGTGAACATGGTCAGGCATGACTTCCATCTCAATGATTTTGTATTTGTATTCATCTTGTTTTTCTAAAACCAATTCTTTGAAACGTTCGTCAATTCCATCCTTCAAAACCTTACGGCGATATTTGGGAGCGAATATGACGTGATATTGACACGAATAGACCATAGTGCCATCACTCTGATATTTCTTGGTTGTATCTACTATTTTCATTAGATGTCCAATTTACATTTAATACATATAGTAGAAGAGAACGAAACAACTAACTATTTTCGCCATTAATCAACTCCCTAAAGGGTCGTTGCTTTCTGGCGAATCGTTGTAATAGGATGACAACATAATGGGCAACGGTTTTGATATGAAAGATGGTCATTATAAGTTTGAAAGAATTCTCCGTGAATATGACAGATTATACAAATTTTGTTAGATTTGTTATTTACAATTGATTTACTATAATCAAATTTATCACCATGAATTTGTCTAGCTTCTTTTATAAATCGTTCAGTCCAGGCTTGAGATTTTCTTTCTTCAAATGTCATAACAATGTATCACCATCCGTTAATTTTTTCTTAGAATGATATCGTTTTAGATTCTTTTTACTTTCCTCTTCTTTATGATTTTCATAATAACGATTTCGACGAATTCGATTCATTTCATCCAATTCCTCTTTTGTTTTATTTAGTTTTTTTCTTCCCATAATAATTAAATATATCATTACAAAATATAAAAGTCAAGAAAAATACATCAGGAAATTTTTCAAATATTATTATAAATCATTACAAAAACTATCCCAAGAAAAAGTGATGGACCCATCATATGTCAACATCGCGGGGGTCGAGGGGCTGTCAAACACCCTATTCAGAAGGTCATCACCCCCCCCAGCCCAGGGGGTGGCGTATGTCTCTATTTTACCCCCCACCCCACCCCCTTGTCAAGCCTTCACTGTTCGGAATGCTTTGGGAACAATCTTCCGTGCTTCGTCACGACTGATTCGTTTTATCCTTATATGATTGGGTAACTCCGAAGCAGTAGGAATCGAATATCCCCAACGTTGAGGATGAGAATTGGCGATAGGCGGATTCTCCATTCTTGATTCTCTAGATTCCCAGTTTGAAGATGGCAGCGAAGTATTGCGTTCTCATAGGTGAATTATATCAATGATTGGTTTACCGTCAAGCCTTTTAACCGATAGAATCCCAACCAGCAGGAGCCGGAATGAGAGTTTCAACCTTTGGTAGAACGAACGCCCGATTGCCACAAGCACAAGCTCCGGCCAATGTCTCGGGCTGCTTGTTGCGGATGACGTAGCGAATGGCTTCAACCGTGTCCCGATTCCACTTGTAAGCCCGTGTGTCATCGGATAGATTGATTTCCGTGGCCATGTCAAGCGTGTCGGCTGACATGGTGAAGTTCTCGACGGCGATGCGTTTGGCCTTTTTGAACTTCCGTAGTGCGGTTTCAAGGATATGTGAATAGTTTGTCATAACAGAGACAATATAACATTGTTTACGGTATTGTCAAGCGTCAAACGGAAACGTTGTAAGTTTTGGTTCTGAAATTGGATTCAAATTCCATCATGGCCATTTCCAAAGTTGAACCACCACCGAAGATATTTAACCGTCTGGCGTCAAACGTATTGTAAATACGAGCACGACGTTTGTGGGCTTTGAAATGAATTGTGCTGGTGATATACCAACCGCCTTTACATTTACCAATATAAACGTCCCGGCGGGGAGTTGAAAGAATATGAACGCCGGGATGAACAAATGTTTCGGCCTCCATCGTTCCGAAATTGATTAAATTGGCACCCGTAGGATTCATTGAGAATCCAAGTGTGGTGAGACGAGCCGATGCTTGTGAAATTGTCATATTTAAAGTTTATACTATTGTTTGATTTAGTCAAGCCCCCAGATTTCTTTGTAATCACGGAGCACAAGTTTCTGACAATCTGCGGGCAAATCCTTGAAATGGATACGTTTACCAAGATGATTCTTACGTCCGAACGTAGGAGCAAATCCCCACTTGTTTACGTCAATTTGTGTATCGCTCCAGCCGTGCTGGCCGAATCCCTGCGGATGAAACGGATTAGACGACATTAAGACGTATTCAAATTGTGTGCGTTTATATCCACATCCCTTCCGATAACGGCCGGTAAAACAGACAGTGTAACGGTCAGAAGTTTTTCTGCCGTTATCATAACAGCGAACCCACTTCGGTTGACCATTGGGAAGTAAATTGTTTTGACGTGTGGTTTTGTTCATAACTAAAGAATATCATTGTTTTAAGTATTGTCAAGCCTCACTCTTTATAGTTGGCCACGTTGAAAGTGTTTTAATCAATTCTTGTGATGAGGAAAGTTTGTTCATAGGGAAATTGTATATTACTGAAAGGAATTGTCAAGCCATCGGTTCGATGTCAGCGACGATGATGAAACCACCTGATTTTTCTGACGTTTCCGTGATAACTGCTATGTCTGGATTGGCTTCACATAGAGCATTAGCTTCATCAATCGAAGTGCAGATGGCCCGAACTAGAAATTTCTTTTTGTCTGATTGGATGAATATTTTCATCCACGGATTTGAAAGGTTTAACATAAAGAAATTGTATATTACTGAAAGGAATTGTCAAGCGTGACCTCGGGCGCTTGACTTGTTCCAATAATACTGTAAACTTTCTACATGGGAACGATGTGGCTGAAATAATGCCAGAAAATAGGGGACCGGCATCTACTCAAATACTTTAACGATATAGTTAGAGATAAAGGAAAACATGCAAGGAATTTGGGAATTCCTTGGTAGAACTTCCCAAACCCTTACACCATGAACCACTTACACCGAAAGAGGAGCCGTTGCCGGTGTCGGAGGATTGACAACGTGCTCAAAAGCATTATCGTTATTATTGAACGGTTCCATTTCCAAAGTCTCCCCGTTGACTTTGATTTGAGCAACCTGCGACAAATCCAAGGCAAATTCACGGAACTTGCTGATTGACAACTGTTTGCGGATTTTGTCTTGTTCAATGGTCAACGGCCGACTATTAACGGCCTTGTATTCACCTTTAACCAAAACCACCTTGGAATTGACCAAACCGAAAAGTTGAATGGTGTTGTCGCTGATGTTCAAACTGGCACCATTTCCTAAAGGAATATATTGGTCCTTTTTGGTGTAATCCTCGTTTTGCTGACCGGCGGCGTGCGCGGCGAGTGTTTTCTTGAGAGAAGCCATCACGTTTGCGGCCGCCTGCTTCTGTAATTCATTCCAAACGGATTGATTTTCAGCCATCAAAATTTCCAGTTCGGTTACAGACTTTTCAACCAAATTGTGATAAGAGAATCCGAGGCTGACATTGTAACGAGCCAATTCACCAGCCTTTTTGGAAAGATAGGTCAACGAGGCGAACTTACAGCCTTGAATGGTCTGAACTTGTTTTGTGATTTGTGAGATTAAGTTTGTCATAACAAAGACAGTTTATATTGGTTTTAGAAATTGTCAAGCCTTGGGAAAATTGTAAACCTTTTCTTTCCGTGACAAATAGGTAGCCTCACGCAATTGACCTTTGGATGGTGCCCATTGTGCGTAAAAACTTCCATTCTCATACTCCACAAGGTATTTTTTCAACCACGGGCGAAAATCATACCAGATGGCCATTTCCCTGTAAGTTCCATCCCTTAATAAATTATCCGTTCCGAAATTACTACCACCATTGAATTTCATTTTCAGAAATTCTTTGATTTGTTCAACCGTTTCAAATTGTCGGGCTTTCGTCAAATCTGCCCGTTCATTAAATCCACAATGTGTTACTAAATTCATAACCAAAGAATATTATTGTTTTGAGTATTGTCAAGCGTGACATCCAACGCTTGACTTGTTTCCATAGTCTGATAAACTTTTGACGTGAGGAAAAACTAAAATCCACAGTCTAGGCTCACAGACTAACGGAAAAACTTAAGCAACCGTAATCAGTAGGACGTATAAAGAATGACGATTTGAGTAATGAATGGGGAAAAATTGCCAAGGCCACAGGCCGTGGAGAATTGTAGCCGAAGGGCGGATTTTCCATGCGTAGATTTTTCAGGCTATAAACGCACGCAGGCGCCAGTCCCCCACTCTCTGGCATTATTTCAGCCGCATCATTCCTATCACATGAAAAGTTTAACAAAGTAGACGGAGAAGTCAAGCCTCTCCGCCTCTTCGTTGTTATGACCATCAAACTGCGGCACAATTTGTGGCCGGAAGTCTCACGACATCATCGGCTTTGAAGTGGCGGCTGGCCCGTAGTATTTCGTCCGTTCCGTCTCGTTCGCAAATTCGAGTTTGGGGCAACTGCGATAGCCGGATTCTTGCTTGGCCAACTTTTTCGGATAATAATCGCTCCAATCATATTCCGCCGTGGTGTCAAGTGTGCCGTAAAAGTGGCCCAAGTGAACCACTCCGTAGCCCTTGATTCCGTAAATATTCCCCGTGGTGTTTTCCACCATGAATTTGCCGGAAGTGCCAACGTCAACCTTGGTGAATTTCTTTCCGGTATTGGTCTTAACTTTGCAGTTGTCAATGTTGGCTTGACAGGCAAGCCCGTTTGTGTTGAGCCGTTCCAGTTGTTGTTTTTCCAACAGAACGGCAAAGTTGTTTAGTTTATCGGTGAATGTCATAACAAAGACAATTTAACAGAGTTCGGAGAATTATCAAGCCTCAATATCCAACGCCACCGCCTACATTTGGACGAGTTCCGCCAGCAATTGATTGATAAGTAGAAATGACCGTTTCCCATTCATGCGGAAGCATTGAGATGGAATAGGGGCCGACGTTGCCAGCTGAAACTTGGTCGTGAAGTATCGGGCTGTTTGGATAAATTGTGCGAATACACAGCCGGCAAAAATCCTCTGGGAATGGCGGCAGACTCCACTGAATTGGCGAACGAAAATTCTCACCCTTGTCTGGTAGGATTCGGACACTCTGCCACTTTCCTTTTCCTGCGCTGGTGTTACCGTGGACGGTGCAGCCCAAGACATTCTTGCAAAATTGTTTGATTTCAGTTGTGGTTCTCATATTTTTAATTTATCAAAAGTTTTTAGAAAGTCAAGCCTCTTCAAAAATGAAGTCAATAAATTCGTTATTTCGACCGCACCGAATTTTATGACCGTTCCCCAATCGGGACGTGAAACGGCCATTCCAATTATGAACGATGTTGAACCGTCTGGTTATTCGGTCCAGCCAATGATTTTTTCGTGGAACATGGATAATTCTCATATCGTTAATTTATCAAAAGATTTCAGAAAGTCAAGCGTGGTGAGCCTACCCGCTATTCTTCAGTTTCTCTTAACTGCCTTTTGGTTAAGATAAGCCAACGTTCCAAATCAAGGAAAGCAAATGGCTAATTTTTTCCGTTTAGTTTGACTTGAAAATTTCAACTAAACTTTGCGGTGGTAAATCCGACATGAGGAATAACCTTTCGCCGAGCCTGTGCCGTTTCGTGAAACACCTTGCTCATATTGGCCCGAGCAAGATTATCGGGGCCGCGGCCGTGTGTGCGTTTGTTTCCGCCATTGATGATGGAAGCGATTTTGTCTGCCGTTTCACGTCCACCCAATATGCGATTTGTAGAATACTCATAATTGGGTGCCGTGAAGGTCCAACGGCGTCCAGCCGCTCCGTAGGATACTGAGCCGATTGTGTGAAGTGTTTTCATAACAAAGATAGTTTAGATTATTTTTAGAAATTGTCAAGCCTTGAAAAAATGTGGGAGCCGGCTGGGGCATAACGTGTTGTCGGATAGGCCCGCCAACCGTTCCTAAAGAACCCCGAGCCGGCCCCCGCCGGCCATTGGTCATGACTGACGACGGCCGGCAAAGACGCGGAACGTATTTTTGCGAGTGTAACGAAACTGCTCACGGCCGAGAGATTTACGCCACTGTGAACGAGCGAATTTGCGGGAGTAAGTAGGAATTTTCATGTTTGTTGTGTGTTTATTTATACTGACAAAGAAAGTTTATACTATTGTTTGGCTTTGTCAAGCGAAGGAAAACAAAGGCGGCCGGTGGATTTGTCGAAATTCCAACACAATCCATTTGTGTTATTTTTCCGGCGAATGACCAGACGTTTTTCATTTTGTGAAACGATGATGAAACTCCGCAGGGTTTCCCCGTTTGCTCTCATTGTGTTTCGATTGAAGAAAAGACCGCCGTTGGCTTTGTTGAGATTTGCTAGTTGTGAAATTGTCATAAAGGAATTATGTATTAATTTTAAAAATTGTCAAACGTCATGCTTTTTACTAGCCAACTCGGAGGCGATGTTGTCTTTGTTCCATCCGCATCCACTTGCGCCCATAACATAGGCACAGGCGTCAATTTGTTTCTGTGTCATGGTGCCGACGACGGCAATGAATCGGTCCATTTGTTGATTGAAAGTAAGTTTGTCTGGGTGCATATTGTTATTGTAGATTATTTTAGGTAATTGTCAAGCCTAGGGATTTGCGCCACTGAGGCGGATTTCTTTGACAAGGGCAACGGCCAGTTCCTCGGGACAACTCGACAAATAGGATTGATTCCAGTAATTCAATTGTTTCTTTGTAATCATGGATTCAGCGAAGTAGTAATTTTGGATATGTTGATGGCCGTTTAGGTAGAAAGCAATCATCCGAGCGTTTGACTGGGGAACGTCAGAACTTGAAATGCGACGGCCCGTGCGCGTATCCGTCACAACGACGTAAGTGTAAGAATTTCCGTTTCTGTCATGTGGAGTATAAAACCACTGAATGATAAATTTGATTTTCATAACAAGGAAAGTTTAACATTGTTTTAAGTATAGTCAAGCTTCTCAAATTAGACCGAATTGATTCTAGTAAAGGATACATTAAAGGAAATGTTCAGTGGGTCCATAAAAAAATCAATATGATGAAACAAACTTACTCCCAAAATGAATTTATTGAACTATGTCAAAAGGTTGTCTCATTCACAAAATCAATGTAATTGATTAAATTTTCCAATTCCATTCAATCTCCATAAACTTTTTCCACCAATAGCCCGGTGTTTAATTGCCTTTTTTGCTTCGTCAGTTTGGGCTATGGAATCTTTACTTGTGACATCTGTATATCCCGATTCTTCTACCTTTGACGCCCATTGCCATTGAGGGTCAACCTGAACTGAACTAAAAACTTTTTTGACTTCTCCTTTTTGAACTAACTTTGTTAAGGCAGTTTTAATGATTTGTTTAAGAAGAACGTTCTGACGTTCATTTAGAGTTTTTAACCACGGGTAACCACGTTGAAGAAATGGAAATAATTGAATGACGGTAAAAGATAAATGAGAATTTGACATCATCGTTGACCGGACTCCAACATGAATTTTGTCAGTATAATTGACAACTGAAAAAATCTGGTCTTGTAAATCTTTTTTCATCTATCAATATCTTAACAAATAATTTTAGATTGTCAAGCGCCCAAAAATTGGGCCATATTGACACGTAGTTCGGGATTGTCAGGCCAAGTCGGCGATGATTTACAAAAATTTGTGTGTTCATTCAATTTTCCATCCTTCGTAACAGAAAATTTGGTATGGGAAAGCCAGTCCTGGTCATCCTCGAATTGAACTGGATAGGGAATCCCATCTTTCCAAACTCCATTGGCCCAATTCGGTTTATGGTCTCCTGTGAACCGATGAACAAACCTGGCTAACGCCTTTCGTTGTTCGGATTGTGAAAGTTGAGTTCCCAACAAAAATATGTTCATAAAAGAATTGTAAATTACTGTTAAAAATTGTCAAGCGTCACGACGTTTGCGGATTCGTGAACCGTCTCCGGCGCCAAACTCGTAACCTGACTTATTGAAAAGAGTATTAAGCTGGCGACGATGGTTGAGAAGTCTGCCGATATTTTTAGTGTTGGTTTCATTCCATTCAGCGAGTCCTAAATGGATAATCGCCTTGGCAAGGTGTCGAGCTGTTCTTCGTGTCATGTCGTCATATTACAATAGACAAGGAAATTGTCAAGCGTAGTTTTGACGTTCCTACTCTATATTTATTAAAGATGTTGTGAGGCTTGACGAATATAAAAAGTGTGATAATCTGTCCTTGTGAGGCGACCGAAAGGCTCCAGAAGGTAGATACTACGAGAGCCTTGATTCCTTTATCGCTAAAGTTACGCTTGACATGAAGCCAAAAAATGTTAAAGTGGTTCAATGGCGCACGAAATATGCGGACATGAAGTCCTGTATTATGCGTTACGGCATGCGTTATGCCCTGCGGTAAAAATGTTCGTTTTCTTTTACTTTAACGATATTGCCGATAAAAACGCAACCGCATGTTCCACATTTAATCTTTCCCCATATCAAATATTCCATTTTAACCGGACACATGCTTAATTTTTTTAAGTTGTTGTTCTTAAATATTTTCAGCCGTTTTTTTCTTGAATATTCTTCAATGAGTGTCAAACCTTGGTGCCCGTGGATTTTACAGGTGAGTTTATCCACCTTTTTATGGCACCATTCCAAAAGTTTGTTCACAATCCCCATATCAAATCAACCTTTCCTTTTGGATGTTTATTTATCCAATTTATAGCAACATCCATATCCGCAGAAAGTATCTCAATTTGTTTTTCTTTACTTGAATTGTCACTACAGACAACTATCGAATCATCGGGAATGACATTTTTCTTTTTCTCGAAAAACCGCATCAATAGTCGTTTCATGTGGAAATTGTATAAAATTTTATTTGAATGTCAAGCGTCGAATATCAGTAGATGCCGGCTCACTGTCTAATTTATTTGGGGGGGGTATCCACTGGAGTTTTCGAGAGGGGGGGTACTACTCCCGTATTGGGTGGGGGTACTCCCCGCTTTGGTGAGGGGTCATCACCATAAAAAATGAAAAGGAAAAGTGCAAATAATATTATTCCAATCAATATCCAAATCATAAATTTAAAAAGAATTCAAATGAAATTCGTTAATGGCATTCCAAATGGAGGAACATATACGGATTCTGTATAATCCAATGTTCCTTTAAGACGAATTATTGCTTTTGGAGTAGGATAAGAATGAATACTTGGAGGATTCATTGTAACTGATACAACATCGGAAGTCTTGAAGATAGTTGACATCGGTATACCCATGACCGATGCCTGAAAAATAACTTCATCCTTTCTTATTACAGAAAATTCTCCCATCCACGAGTCACTTTGACCGCCAAAGAAAGGACGAACAACCGTTACCAGTTGTCCATTCAACGATTTGAGTTTTTCAAGCATTATTATTAATATTGAATCGGTGAACACGGTAGATGGCGAACATTACCACGAACAACATCAGACTGACAATCCAAGTGCCTCGTTCAGGAACAGAACATCTCGTTTGAATCAATTGACTTTGATAGGTCTGGCATCCACTTCTGTCCGTGAGATACATCACACCGACACCATAAGCACCATTTGCGTTCGCCCGTGCAGCATCAATCGTTCCATAGACACTCAAAAGAATATTGTAATATGGATTATTTTCCATCCACGATGTTTCTCCTTCAAGCGACCAAATTGCGTTTTGTAGAAAACCAGCACTCGTAAGACTTGGAGTATAACCAAGAGTTCCATTCAGAAACGAAGAATACAAATAGGCCGTGCCGATGGAAATATAATTTCCAGAACCGTTATAGGTCTGATTTCCAATCGTGTAGTAATAGGTTGAACTGGGGGTAAATTGATGACTCGTATCCACGCAAAACGTTTGGAACGTTCCATTGACATCCGTTACGGCAGTAAATTGTCCACCATCACCGTAAGAATACTGATTTTGGGTGAGGGTGACGAGGTTCGCAAACGCACTGGTAACGAACAACGATACGATAGTGAGGACCAAAAATGCCCATTTATTGAATTTCATGGATATGAGTATAAATGAATTTTAGAAAAAGTCAAGACCTTTCAATGATTTTCATCACGGTAACATTCATCAAAATTAGAAATCCTTTGAATCTCCCAATTATTCAATTCATCAAATTCATTTATATGGTCATCAGGATTATGGTCGTTCCAATTCTGAATTAGTTCTTTGCCTGCAGCATCAATCACTTCCGTCTCAATACTGCCGAGAGTCACTCCACGAATTGCATCAATGAGGTCGTTCAATGCGGTATTTAGATTTTCGTTATCCATACTGAATAATTTACCAAATGTTTTGATAAAGTCAAGCCTTCATTATTGACGCTTGACAAAATAAAATAACCAAATAATATAACAACATGATTATTCAAAAAATCACCATCGGATATGTCGTTCAACAATATGACACTAAAAAGAAATGTTTTGTCAGTCAAGAATTCATCGGTTCGGATGACCGGAATTGGGAAAGTGGTATTGATACACCATGCGAGCCGCCCACAAACGATGATGGCCAAGAGCCTTATCTGAATTTCGACATGGTTCAACCTGCCGAAACTCACGGGTTCAAGATTGATGACATAGTTGAAGCCATGCCCGACATTGACGATGACTTTACCGAATTTCAGGGAACGATTGTCAGTATTCGTGATAATGGAAATCTTATTACAGTGAAGGACCAAGATGATAATTGTTTTGATTGTCGTCCTGGCCAATTGTCTCACGCTTGACATCCTTCAATGACTTGATAAATTGGTCTTCGTTAAATATAAATAACAATACTAATATGGAAAAAATAATCACATCAATCTTCATTGGAATCGGCGCATTTTTCGCCTTCATCGGTTTAATTGCCATTGTCGGACTTCTCATTTCTTGGCCTGTCATGCTTCTTTGGAATGGATGCGTCGTTGGCATCATTTCTGGAATCTCTCCAATTCCTGACATCTGGCACGCTTGGGGAATTCTTATTCTTTGTGGATTGTTATTTAAGAGCAGTAACAATTTCTCAAAATCCTAAAAGTAAGTTTAAATATTGGGGCTTGACTTTCTTTAAAACATCAACTAACATACTCACATGCCAAAAAAAGAAAACGGTTATTCGTCATTCCATCTTCACGCCAAACGGAATGCCAAACGAAAAGAAGCTGAAGCTCGTCAGGCCAAATATGACGGTCTGACCATCGCCGAGAAGTTCAATACACTCGTCGAGAATGGGAGTCGTCGTCAAAGAGAAAAATTAAATAAACAATTGGCAAAGGTTGTGGTCAAGGGCATTCCAGTGGAACAACCGGCCACCGAAAAGAAACCATCCAAGAAAACAAAGAAACAGTCAAAATAATTTTGACACAATAGACGAACGGATAGAACCATCGGGAAGCCGATGCAAAATAAATCTCCAGTCTGCTGAATCAATTACCGTTTTGAATTCGGTTGTGTCATTGGGGTGGTAGCCAAGAGGAAAGGTATCCGGTATAACCGGACACAAGCAGAATATAATTGCTCGGCCGACAATGTTCTGTGCGTAGGTTTGAATCCTACCCACCCCACCAATTCTACCAGTATAGTAGAAAAGAAATACACTGATTGGTTCCACGACTGTTTCGAGGGAGACAAAAAGAAATGTCAGGCATGTAAAAAGAAACGCTTGACCAAACAAAAATCTGCGGTAAAATAATTATATGATTACACTAACCGATGCCCAATGGAATAAAATCACCAACACACTTTCCGATGCTATTGAATTTGCTGAAGGAATGGTGGGAGACGATGAATCCGAAACACTCAAATCTCTCCGACAAAATGAAACCGAAATTGCCAATTTTCCAAATGGAAGCAATTAAATCCATTCGTAAACCCGTTCCACCGATGACCACGGTTGAACGTCCAAAAAAGGGCGGCGGTTATCGTCGCCGTGACAAGCATAAAAAATCGCTTGACGTTCTATAAAAACGTGGTATAATGGTTTTCATTATGGGCAAAACATTCAAAGAAAATCCTGAAAAATACAGGAAGTTTAAAAAAGATAAACCGAAGAAGAACAAAGGAAATAAACCAAGAAATCCTGAACAGAATATTCCTGATTATAACACTGTTGATTCCTTTCAGTAAGGCTTGACTTACCAAAAATATTTGGTAAATTGTAAATCATCACCATGAATACGAAAAGATTACAGCTCGAATCCCTTGGAAAAATGTCCTTCTATGGGAACGTCACTAATATCGTGATGCACGACAAACAATGGTGGCGGAAGACTGCCCGTTTCCTCAATAAGATTCGTCGGCAGATGAAACCGTGGCCGATGGTTGACAAGAATGCTCAACGGGAGTGCGCCTACAAGAGCGTTCTTCAATCTCTGAATGATACGCATCTTCCAGATGACGTAAAGGAATATCTGAAACGTGGGTTGGAAGTCGAATTTCAATTCAAATTTCCACGCTTGACTTCTACACTCGTTTCCATCCCCTAACAGTTTTGGTCTTTCCCATCATAATATTCCATATAATTTTTACACCTATTTTTTTACAAAATTCATATCTACTTCCTGTAAAAATTTCTCCGGTATTTATATGTTGAAATGAATAATTTTTTGGGTCATAATTTGGATTTTTATTTCCGGCCAATTTTCCTTTCATTGATTTACTCATTTTTTCAAGGGTTTCTTTTGAAGCTTTTTTTCCATATCTAGGATGTTTTTTTCCATCATACATACCTTTTTTAGAAATACTCATTTTTTTTCTTATTTCTTCTGATAAATGTTTTCCATACAAATGATGATTTGGACCACAGAACTTTTTACTTCTAGCTTCATAGGCTTCTTTTCCAACATTGCCACCATGAGCATCAAAAGATTGATTATAGCATTTTTCTTTTTCTGTTTTAGCGATGTCGAGATACTTTTGTTCAATTTCAATAAGTTTTTCTTTTGGAACTTCTTCAACAATTTCAAATATAAAATCGTCTTTACCATATTTGTTCCAAGATGATTGAAGATGATTATTTCTATGACAATTATTTTTTAGTTGAGTCTTATGTTGGCACCACCTTCGTCTAATTACATTAGATGACCCAATGTAATATTTATCATCATGCCTATTTATTATTTTGTAAATGCCACAGACACGATGTTTTTCATAATGTAGTTTTACTCTTTTTCTATTTTGTTCCACGCTTGACATATTTTTTTGATGTGATATTTTATCTGTGTAATAATAAATAGAAACCACATAACCAAAACATTAGAAAATGATTACTTTCAAACAAGACATACAACTTACCGTGGTTGAAGAATTCGACGAAATCACAGATAACATTGTTGATGAAAGTCATCCCGTATTCAAGGCCGGTGAATATGTTGATGCTGACATTGTAAGTCAGGAAGGAAATTATGTGGACCTCCAATTTGGTGACACCGGCGGAGTTGCCTTCAACGTTCAACGTGACTCATTTGAAGTTTTATGAATCTGTGTTCCGATGGACATGATGAAGTGTGTTTTGATGGACGAAGTTGTCCTGTTTGTGATATTATTTCTGAAAAAGACGAAAAGATTAATGAACTGGAAACCACAATTCTAATTTTGAAGGAGGAAACTCAATCAACTCAAGAAATGAGCGACAAAATTGAACAACTTGAAAAAGATTTACAATTGACCCGAGAAGGACAAAGAGATGGTCAAATATGACTTCGGTGAAAAAAAAGGGGCGTCCGGTTTGTGGTAAGCCGGGCCCCCATCTAATTTAGATTCATAGAAGTATGTAAACAAGTAGCCAATAATTTCAAGTGAGTAATAGAATTATCAAATTAAAATTATTTCAAGAAAATGATAGATGTTATTATTGTAATTGTAAAATGATTTTAACTAATATTCAAAACATTCCTAAAGGTCAATCTCTTCCACCAAATTCTGCGACAATAGAGCACGTAATTTCCCGTTATTCAATTTTTCGTTGGAGAAAAAAACGTAAAGGAGAACAACGAAAAGTTTTAGCATGTTATAAATGTAATCATTCCCGTTCGGTGTTGGAAACTCTCTGTCTATCAAGAACGGAGGTGCTTCGTCGCAGCAAAGGTTTCTCTCTATCCCCAAGAGGAAAACCAAAAATTAAAAACCCACTTCCAACTTTGAAAGAAGTGAAAAAGGTTTTGGGCGCTTGACTTTGTAAAACATTTTGGTAAATTGGGTTTATAAACGCAATCATCGTCGAACGAAAAAATACACTCCTCAAACATCTTCAGATGATTGAATGTCAACTCTTATCAGAAAATCTTTACATGGACGGCGAAACTTCGCCTTCCCAAATGAAAAAAACTTTGGCCAAACTTAATTCTCAAAAGGTCGTCATCATCACGGAATTCGGTTACACTCCAACCGATAAGGAACTGTTTGGAATCTAACGGACCAAGTGTAGTTATACTGATTCACAACATCATAATTGGCACTTTTATTTTATCATTCATTGTCATCAATATAAAAAGATGGTTCAATGACTCTGACGCTTGACTGTCTGAATACTTTTGATAAATTAACTTTATGACAATACAAGACATCCAAAAAGCAAAAACCGAACTCGTCGCCGAAATCAAAAAATCCTACGATGAACTCGTGGAGAAAATCAAAACAGCTCAGGAAGTTTTCCCTGACATCCAATCTCCTATTCAATCAACCACCATTCCTCATCGTGGCGGCCGGCCATCAGAAAATCCTACATCATTGATTACTCAAATTGTTAATTTTCTCTCAACTGAACCGGCCTGTCGTAAAGGTCGAAAAGAATTGATTGCTCAATTTATTGATTACCCAGGCAATAGTATTGATAATGCTTTGTTGGACGCCATAAAACGAGGTCGGGTTATCAATGGATTCAAAATCAAGGAAATTCATCCGCCAACTGATATGTATCGCAGTTTCATCAAGGTGCCGGTGGCGGCTTGACATCACTGAAATCTTTGATAAATTAACTTTATGAAACAAGAAACAGACATCTACGGAAAAGTAAATCACATTCCCGATAACATCATCGAATTCCGAGGCATGGCCACAGGCATGAACTTGTATATCGAACGAACCGGAATGAATGCCCAGCATCGGGCGAAGTATGACAAGTTTGATTGGGAACTTGTGACTGCACTCATTCCCGGAAACGACAAGGTTGACAGGTCTTTGACTTGTTTTGGAATGGTTGACCTTCTCCGTCACCAAGGCATCACACGGACACCTCACGCCTTGTATCGGATTATTCAACGGATGAAACGCCCCATTATTTCCGTCCGCCGAATCAATCGTGGACACGGTCAACGTTGCAAAGAAGTGATGTTGGCGATGGGCGGCATCCAAGAAATCACTATCAGCCGACAAGAAACCGGATTGTTATTCGACATCACCGCTTACCATTTCGGTGTTCCCAATTCGGAAGTCATCCGACTTCGCAAAGTGTTTGACATTAGCGCCAAACCGGAATAAATATCTTCCAAGTCAACGCCCTTCACTGAAAAGGAAGGGCTTGACTCTTGCGGTGAATTTGTTAAACTATTCATGTAATAAGAAATAAAAGATGTGGCTGAAATAAGCCGGAAAATAGGGGACCGGCCCCTGCACAGATTTCTTTATCGTTATAGTTTCGACGCTTGACAATAGGAATGTGTTTGATATATTCACACCATGAAACGCATCACCACAACGCGGAAATTTATGGAAAACTTCCTGCGCCTGAAAAGAGATTTCGTCCCTGAGTTGACGTCACTGATTTTCGCTAACGGCAATCGTAAATTCTCCGGTGTTACCACCTTTTCATTGCCGGCCGGACATTCTTGTCTGTTCGCCAAGGATTGTCGTTCTTGTGCAATTCGCAATCCTCGAAAACGCCATGACATTGGCGACACTCGCAAATACATCATTCAAGACGGACCTGATACAATTTTTCGTTGTTTCGCCGCAATTGATGAAGCTATGAAACCGACCATTCGTGAAGCCCGTTGGCGCAATTATTTTATCCTTTTGACCGTCACGAAACTGGGAAGTGGGCGACGGTAAAGCGGATTGAAAAGACACTGCCTAAAAATAATGACCAGCCGACAAGAGTCCACGTCTCTGGGGATTACTTCAATCAAATCTATTTTGACACCTGGATGCAGATTGCCCGAAGACATCCTAACCGAATTTTTTATTCTTATACCAAGGCTCTTCCCTTTTGGGTAAAACGTTTGGGAACAATCCCTGACAATTTCAGGTTGACCGCATCTTATGGTGGCACACATGACTGGATGATTGAAAAATACAATCTACGTTCCGCTCGAGTTGTCACCAGTGCTCAGGAAGCTAGAATGATGGGATTGCCTTTGGAACATGATGACAGTCACGCGATGGGCACGGGAGGGAACTTTGCTCTACTGCTTCACGGCCAACAACCAAAAGGTCCAATGACGGGTTGCATGGTATAAATTGAAGAAAATAGGCGTTGCTGGGTATGGCAAAACAAAGGCAACCATGAATCAATATATCTTTCGAGGAAAGTGAGGGGTACCACTATCCGGTTATACGCTTGACAAAACAAAAAACGTGGGACATCCACACCAGAAATGGTGTGGATGTCTTTTTATGAGGAATATTGAATTACATAAAAAATCCACCATCTCTGGTGGTTGAAACTGGTAGCCCTAGTGAGAATCGAACTCAACATTCCCCGCGTGAAAGGCGGATGTCCTATTATCCATTAGACGACAGGGCCATTTGAAATTGGAGCGGTTTTACCGAATCGAACGGTATCCTAACTTCGGATGAAGCTCATGCAACATTACACCTAAACCGCTTACAAATAATAAGTAGTCCTCACTTGAGGAAAACTACAATAAAAATATTGACTGCCTGTTGTCTTATCAAGCCTGCTAATGACCCGACAGCTAGGTGGTATCCTAATGGATTGCGATTTCGCAACTGGTTGATAAGACCAATACTCTTTAGCACCAATAAAGTTTTTGGGACACGGGCGAATGAATTGCCATTGTTTGTTTTTTGGCGACCATTACTGTTTGGACCTTATCCCAAATTGGTGACGATTCAAGTGAATGTCAAATAAATACATCTGTCATGGAATACACTCTTTTCATTTTCAGATAACCAAAACACATTCACCCTTACCGTCATTAAATTGGAGCCGGTTCAAGGGGTTTAACCTTGGCTTTTTAGTTTTTGCGAAACTGATGGATGCGCATTTTCCCATACCGGCGAAATTGGTAGCGGCGTTTGGATTTGAACCAAAGTTCTTTTCGTTATGAGCGAAACGAGATAGGCCAGGCTTCTCCACACCGCAGTCCTAAAATTTAATTGTCGGGGCCCCATTCACTGGAATAAACCAATTTCTGGTTAGACTTTTAACCGACAAAAATTATCTTAACAGACATTCCCATTCTGTCAAGCCGTAAAGAATGATACCGAATCATTTTCAGATGTTTTATGTTTTCAACATCGCCCTTTTCAGAGTTAATCGGCCCTCGACACACGACTTGAAGTTTTCCCAAACTCCCGTCCACTGCCGCTGTTATCATACTTTACAAAAATGATGAGCTTTACCATTTCCGGAATGACACCGGCGATTATCTTATCTTAACAGGACGCTTGGCGACCTGTGGCACTATGCTCATTATGGCCATTTGGCTTCAATCCCCCATTTTTATCCTATCCCACTCCCCCAATGATTCGTGATAACCCTGTCCCATTTTAACCGAATCATAATCTTATTTCTAACTTGGTGATTTTGCCTACTGGAGCACTCTCCGATTGGCATCTTCGTCATTCGACATTTCAACCACCAACAAATACATATTACCGAAAAATCGGAAAATGTCAAGCCCTACTCTGAAGGAAAATACAAATCCGACTCCGAAACCCAATGGTCTTCCGTTGGACCATCACACATAAATCTCCAATTTCCCAAGTAATCCTTGAAAGCATGACCAGTAATTCCGTAGTTTAGAACTCCATTATTAGAGGATTTCCCGATGCATATTGCTCTTTTCATAAAATTATTATAGTTTACCGATAGAAAAATGTCAAGCGTTCACTTTCCAAGTTGTCTCATTCTCTGGTCACCAACACCAACGTTGCGGCCTCGGTTATCCAAGGTGCGGTTGCTTGACTCATTATAACGACCTGTGTTATGACCTTTGCCGTCAAGCATCACACCTGACACTTCACGACCGATGACTTTGCCTTTGTTATCGAGGATTGGTTTTGACATAATTTAATTTACAAAAATTATTTTATTTGTCAAGCGTGAAGATTATGAAGTGTTTCATAATCCTATTCACTATTTATCGTTATGAAATGTATCAAATGTAATAAAAAGCTTAAAGGAAAACAAACAAAATTTTGTAGTAAGACTTGTAAAGGATGTTATTCCAATGGTTGGCATAACTCTGCCAAAAAACAAAAACAAAAAGGAATGGATAAAAAACTTCAACTACTCAAAATGTTAGGCGAAGTCAAATGTAGTGTATGCGGATACCACAAAAATCTTGCCTGTCTTAGCTTCCATCACAAAACCCCAAGTGAAAAAGAGTTTTCATTAGACCAACGAAAATGTTGTATGTATAGTATGGAACGACTCATAACTGAGGCAAAAAAGTGTCAAGTATTATGTATGAATTGCCATACAGAATATCACAATCCTCAATTTGAAATTGGTGGGCCCTCCGGGATTTGAACCCAGACTCTCACGCTTATGAGGCGTTCGCTTTGACCATTAAGCTAAGGGCCCAAATTATCTAAATCTTTTTGTTTGCCTTTCAACATCACCAACAAACCATCTAATCTTTTTGGATTTGTTTCAAGAGATATTTGACGACTTAACTCTTTTATTGATTCGGTCAAATACTGACGCCGTTCTTCCATTGACATTCCGTAATAGAAATGCCTTAAATTTCTTTCACTACCCGTTTCCATTTGAAATTTGGTGCCGATGGCGGGACTTGAACCCACACGACTTTTTACGGTCCCAGGATTTTAAGTCCTGTGCGGCTGCGATTACGCCACATCGGCCTTGGAAATTGGTGCTGTGAGTGGGATTTGAACCCATGACCAATGCGTTAAAAGCGCACTGCTCTACCAACTGAGCTACCACAGCGACTTGAATAAATATAACATCTTTACTTTATTTAGTCAAGCGTGTAAAATGATTATTTATGATTTGTTCCAGATGTAAACAGAAAAAACCAAAATCTCAATTCTATCAACGAACCTATAGAGAAACACCACACTCTTATTGTAAAGTATGTTTCAACGAATATTGTAAAGAACGATGGATTGAAAAAAAGAAAATATCCGTTCAATACAAAGGCGGTCAATGCGTTGATTGTAAAGGAAAATTTAAGTATTACCTTTATGACTTCCATCATTTAGACCGAACAACCAAAGAATTTGATTGGAATAGACTTCGACTATTTGGATGGAACAGAATGAAAAAAGAACTTGATAAATGTGTTCTACTTTGTTGTATGTGTCATCGAATAAGAGAACACGACATTGGTGCACCCGACAGGACTTGAACCTGTAACCTAGTGATTAGAAATCACTCGCTCTAATCCATTTGAGCTACGAGTGCGTTAGTGATATAATTATACTGGAGAATTAAATTTCGTCAAGCATTATTCAATTATCACGAACAGTGACGCTCGATTTGAGTTTTCTGAGTTTACGAAACGAACACGGTTCACCGCCGACAAACGCATCGTCCTCATCAGCACCACAAGTGACGCAACGAGGAGCACCGCCGCAATCAGCGAAGAGATGTTCATCATTCTTTCGAGTGAATTTGTTTTTACAACATCCGGAACCTTTTCCACATTTACACGTTGATTTATTTTTCATAAACAAATTCTACCAAAATTCTTCACCAAGTCAAGCGCCACAATTTATATTGACAAATGACTATTTATAGATATAATATCAAAGGAGTAATTATGAAAACTATTGAATGGAAAAGAAATTGTCCAAAATGTAATAAGGAACTGTTTTACAGATATGATGAAAAAACAAAAATTCTTTCACACGTCCATGCCAGCAATAATTCTGGAAGTTGTAAAACTAATTCCGTTAGGTATTAAATCTCCATCATTAAGTAAATCGAGATAAGATTTTTTGGTATTAAATTTTTGTCCAACACTTTCCTCTATTGTATTTCCTGCCAATACCAAATTCGTTAGAATATCTGATTTAGCACCAGCCCTATCAGGACGGCCAATGGATTGAAGTATTGAGATGGCCCGATAAGATGGATTGATGAATGAGGCCCGAGGAAACTTCCCCGTAATATCATGCATGTCCACGCATTCACTACCAGCCGAAATGTTATTTAACATAACTCGTTTGCGGTCTGCCTGAAGTTCATCCAAATCAAATTTTCTTTGATTGAAAGTTCTGTCACCTGTAATCTGCCCTATCAGATTGTCACCAATAGTCTTAGCCAACCGAGTGCGAAGGGATTCAATCGTTTCCGTATAGTTCACAAAAACTAATGCTGTCTTGCCCTCTGTAACCGCATCTTCGACTAATTCACAAAGGGTGGGCACCTTTAAAAGTTCAGCCATGCGACGAGCCTTTGTCAACACGGCGAAAATGTGTTGTGAATAGTTTTCACAATACTTCTCAAGTCTTGCCAATTCCATTTGCATGTCTTCGTAAACACGGGCAATTTTCAATCCATTTTTTCCCATATCATAAACAGATGCTTCTATTTGGTTATGAGCGAAGATGTCACCAAAATCTTCCCGTTTCATCCTCGATGCGATTTTCTTTACTTCAAATAATTGACGACGAATTTCCTGCAACTTCGCAACTGATTCTGCCTTTTCAGAATCAAACCGATAGGCTCCCCATTTGCCTACTTGTTCTGCGCCGGCCTCTTCCATGAATGCCTTGAATTTTCTCATACCGAAATTTTCAGATTCCAAGTGATTCATTCCTTTATGAAGTCCAGTAACGAATCCAAACGCTCTCATGTCCAAAGGAGTCATTGCCTGACTGGCCGACATACAATGTATTGGAATCCCTTGATTGCTAGCAGCAAATAAAAGACCAGCATTCAACGATTCATGTCCTTTTCCCCGATGCGACTCATCAAAAAATAGAACAGTATCCTTTGGAATACGAAATTCACCACGAAGAAAATGAGGAATACCAGCCATACCACGATTACGATATTTATACAAATCTGTGTTTCCACGCGCAATTTTTTCGTAATTCAAAATAAATTCCGGTTTTACTCCAAATTTGGTAAGAACCTCATTCCATTTTGGAATATTTAGTTTTGGAGAAATTACCCCAATCTTTTTTTGGTGATGGCGGGCGATAGCACCAGCAACGAAAGTTTTACCCATTCCTGTTCCAGATGCATCCCAAGAAATTCCATTATTTACAAGGGAAGTGGCAAGTAGTTCTGAATGAGGTTTTTGAGGTTCAAGTAATCCGGTGGTGTCAAACATTTGACAATACAATATCACCAAAATATAAATTGTCAAGCGCCAAAATATCCTTGATTTTATTGAAGATTGATGGTATTAATGCTTTTTTTAGAAAAACTCACATGGAAGAAGTCAAAAACAAAATCCGTAAAGTGATGAAAAAACGATGGGCAAAATTCAACCGATGGCGAAATTGATGACTCCCTCGAATTCAGATGGTTTGTTATCCATCTTGGTCCATCCTACCGGCGCATTTTCACTCCATTGGAACCAAGTTTCTGTTACGGACGTAGGATAAATTCCAGACCTGATATATTCTATGACTATGTAATCATAAAAACATTCACGAAAAGAACCGACATCATTGATAACCGCATTTAACGCATCATCCAACTCAAAAAAATAACCGAAACACCGTCTTTGAAGTGAAAATCCTGTATGAGAGTTAGATTGGATTGAGGTTATGAAATACATACAAGTAATTTATCAAATGTTTTACCAAAGTCAAGCCCTTCATAAATAAAAAAGGCTCGCAGATGTTTCCACCTGCGAGACCATTAACACACCACCACGAACACCGACATTTATGCCGGAACCATTTCGTTCACCACAGGGGCGAGTTCCGTCGTAACTTCAGCGACGACAGATGCAAGGGCCGGAGTTTCAGTCGGAACACCAATTGTAATTGTGTGGTCGGTTTCTGGAACAATAACGGGAGCCGGAGTTTCCACAGACACAGCAGCAGTCATGTCCTCTTTGTGACCGGTTTTCACGGGCGGAGGAGCCGTAACCATTTTTGCGGGATTGAAAGATGACTTCAACACATACATTGGCGCCGGACGGCCAACCGTGCCCTTGGCCTGCTTTCGAGGCTTCAAACTAATCAACTTGCCAGTGACGACCAGTTCGTCAACCTTGGTGCGAACCGACAGTTGACACTGTTTGTATTTGCCCTTGGAATTAATGGCAAACAATTTGGCCATCGTGAATGGAACCGTGGGAAACTTCACGGGAATTGTGGGGGCGCCAACGGTGCCCTTCTTTCCACGAAGTGAGGTGCGACCACTAACCAACTTGTTTTTCTTATTTTTATTCATTTTTATTATATGTTGTTTGTTATTTTGTTTGATTGACGTGAGATTAATTTATCAGATGTTTGTAAGATGTCAAGCCTTGGCCTCTGGACGATTATTCCAAAACTTTTGATGAAGAATTTCAATGGCATTCTTAACATTGTTGGAATAACCATACGGATTTTCCGAACACGAGCAGATGCGAAAATCATTTACACCACACCAAACACGAGTTCCACCAGCCGATGTGGTTGCTGTCAATAAAGGAGTTTTGCAGAAGGGACATGTTTCTTTCAACACAGTAATTTCACCAAGTCCTGCCGGAGTGACACAGACTTTTAAATCCTCGGGCTTGGCCGGAGGAAGTTTATCAACTTCAACCACAGTAATAACCGTAGCAGTAACGATTGGAGCCGTGGCCGGTGCAACCATTTCCGAAACGAACGGAGTTTCCGTCGAAACCGTTTCAACATTTTCGGAAACATTTTCGGATGGTGGAGTTGCCGAAGTCACAACCGGTTGAACTTCAACGGGTTTCTTTTCCTTTTTAATTTTCGGTTGTTTCGGCGGTTTATCGGCAACCAAATCGCCGGCGACCGGAATCATAACAACAGGCACGGGAACGGAATCGGTTGACATTTTGACCTTGGAAGTATCAGAGACAATCCACAGAGCGGCGGCCTTGCCCTTGCCGGATTTCAGAGTTTCACCAGTGGATTTGATAATACCTTCAGAAATAGCTGTTTGATAGGCTGTCCATATTTTCTTTCGACCATCACCAAGATAACCATTAAAAGCCGCGAGTGTAGTGTGTGAAAAACTCCCTTGAGGGAATGTTAGGTCTGTATATTTAATACTCATGTGAATAGATTATCACCAAAATATAATTTGTCAAGCGTTGACAAAATCCTCGATTTTATGGTATTTGTTGATATGACCAAATAATACAGCAAATGTCATACTGATAAACCATACAATGCGTTTAGTAAAACAAAAAATAAAAAGAAAATCACGTCATTATTCAAACTTACAACCATTATGGGCAAAAGACAATATCCGTAAAGGCGGTAGAACGCTTGACAATACTAAAACCAATGATATTCTGTAAATACGAAGCGTAAAAGCGGAAGGTCGATACTACGAGAGCCTTTATCCCTTTATCGTTATAGTTGATAACGCATGAAAAACCGGCTACCGGTATGTTGGCCGACTTGCCGATTATTCAATTTACGAACGTGCTCGCTCCAGCAGTGCGTTATGGTAGCACTGCGAACCAATCAATCAAATTGTAATACCACCCGAGACTTTTCAATAATCTTGTAATTCTTCAACTGAATTTCTCCACGATGCTGAAACGGGTGGTATTTTGAATTGCCAAGAAACGTGGCCTTGTAATACCCTTCTTTGCCAGCCAAACCCGAGCACTTTTCGGTAACTAACCATAGATAACCATCAACATTCCGAGATATAACGAACATTGGCAACTTGTGGCCCTCTATCAACGGAACTTTTACCTTTATGTGAATCGTAGTCATTTCAGTTTCAAGATTGTATAACAACTTTTAGAGAAAGTCAATCCTTTGAAATTTCACCGTAAGTTTTATCGGTTGAACCATCTTTTATGGATTTTTTCAAAACTGAACACATTGCATGATTGCAGATATAACTTCTGTGTTCTCTTTTCAGACTGCAACCATTTTCTGTAAGAAATCCATTTACTGCGGAAAACTGAATTGAATAACCAAGTTTTTTTTCAAGTTCTTTGAAAATTCTTTTGAATTCGTCATCATTGACAAATTTTTGCATGTCAATTTTTTTTACAAATACTCCACAAACTATTGAAAGATTATCTTGGTCATAAAACTTGTCCCTTAATTTGAATAATTCAAAAAATTCTGATGGTAAATGTTTATTAACAGAATGTTGTCCATCTCCAATCCAACCAACATAATACTGACATCCAGAACAACATTTATTTGGGCAAGTGGCACAGACATTTTTTCCATCAACGGCAGTTTCAGAGTAAGTAATCATAAAGACAATTTATCAAATCTTTTTGATAAATCAAGCGCCTCACTTGCCGTATTTCCCTGATGTTTCAAGTTTCAGAAAATCCTTTAGTGAAATGGTCTCGGTGCGGAAACCACGGCCATAAAGATTTGCATGACTAACCATCACCATTTTACATTCCGGTTCGGTGCCAATAAGAATTTGTTCAGGAGATTCGAAAAGACTGAAATGATTCTTTCTAAATTTCCTGTGTCTTTCAGAAGTCCAAACAAAACCATACTTTGCCAGTTTGTTGAAAGTTCTAACGAATGAAAGACTACTTGGTGTCAAAATTTTATATGCTTTTTTCATTTTCTGAAATAATATAACCAAAATTGTTTATTCAGTCAAGCCTTGCCAAATTTCGCCAGATTCCGCAAGTTTAAGAAAATTATTCATGGTTATCAAAATAGATTCATGGTATAAACGCACGCTAGCATGAAGAATTGCCTTGCATTCATTACTACTAACACCCACGGTAATATATCTCCAATCATTGAAAGCTGTATAGTGACGAAGAATTTCCGCAAAAGTTTTGTATCTATTTTCGGTGAAAACAAAGCCAACCGCAAACAGTTTATTCAATACATTCTCAATAGAATCTCTTTCATCTCCGGTATTGATTCTTATGTGATATTTCTTCATCTGATGATTCTTTTAAAAGAATGATACTAAATTTTTTTTCAGAGTCAAGCGCAGGCCGGATTTAGATGCTGCGCTTGACCTGCTTCAAATTTCCTGTATTCTTATTGTATGAGGCCGACCGAAAGGCGCCGAGAATAGGGGACCGGCGCTTGCGTGCATTTTCAGCCTGTATTATCTTCTATTGGGCACCTTATTGCCCGGCATAAACAATACCAGAGGCGGGCATGGACAATATTACAATCATTTTACCATAATTTCTGAATTTCTGAAATCATTATTGAATACCTTAAATTATTTTCTTGGTTAAAAGTGCTTATTTTTTTCCTGCTCCAGCACTCAACTCATTTCTAAAAAAATTCACGGTATCAAAAAATAAAATAAAGATTTTCAGACGTTTCAAAAAGGGTGCTTACTAATTATCAGTACTTTCTTTGGCGCGATTTTGAGCACCACATTCTACTTTTATTATTCTTTTCGCCTTCGGCTCAATCGTCTAGAAAGCTTAGAATAACGATATTGTACATCTGTCCCAAAAATTGATGTATTAGCACCCAAAACTTTGTATAACATTCAATGCGATGATTTGGGTGCCGATGAGATATTCAAGATTAATTTACGTATTGATATGTTCGGGGTGCCGAAAAATTCTGAAATCTTTGTAGAAAACGCGTAAATGGTTTATCGTTATTTTATAAAAACTTTAACGTTATTTTAATTGCCAGACACAAAAGCACCCATTTCAAAGCAGTGGGGGTGGTCACAGAACAGAACACGATGGGGGGGTACTAGCCCTCCCACACCAGTATTATATGAGGTTTTATCTATACGTTTTCAATTACTTATGTAGAGTAGTCATTCGTTCCACTCATATTTTCATTCGCACACTTCATCAAGATATTTTTTTAAACTCGATTCCCAACCTTTATACTCTTTGGTGTCATCATCACACACACCGTCATTTTGTTTCTTGGATTGGATTGCCAGAAACTTTCTTAACTGTCTAGCACAATCACGATAGGCAAAACTTTCCCTAGCACAAACCTTTGCTCGCAGATGGTCAAGAAACTCATAACATTCAGAAAAGAAAATTGATTTGTCTTTCTCTTCTTTGGCACGTTTCTCAAACTTTCTTATGAGCGAGGTATAAGTTTCATTTATTATTTATTGATATAAAGATATACGTTTTTATGTGTTTGTCAAACGTTGACGTTTGGGGATAACTTTTCGACTCGAAATCTCTTAGATGTTACTTCATCAAAACTTGAACCATAATAAGAACTGAATGCGGAGTCTATGGCAAAAAAGTTCCTTAAAATAGATTTTCCTCTTTCTGTATTAGTGCAATAAGATTCGATTTCATCTACATGATACCACCAAAGTTGATTTCTGTCTTGGGAATATGTTGAATAATAATCGTATCCCCCCATTGGGGACAAAGCCCGATATTCATTTATCAATTCCGATTTAGTTGCGATTATTATCGCAAGTTCACCTTCTCTTTCAATACCTTCCCCAAATCCTTTGACAATCACTGTTTCACCGGTCTTGAATTTAATGTTAGTATTATTATTAATTATAGGCATATAACCGTCAAGGTTTTCTTGTTATCTTACAAATTTGAGAATAATAACCGGCGGATAATCTCTTTTCCGGCATCCACGTTCTTTTTCGTTGGCTTTGGATTTAGGCGACATTTGAGACAATTTTTACATTGTCACCCCTCTCCATCTTATGGGAGATAAAATGTCCGTATAAATGGGGAAAGGAGTTTTACCGCAAACGGTAGGACATGTTTTGTGAATTTTCATCGGTTGTAATTCGGTAATTTGACATATTCGTATATTACCACGAATTTTTTTCCTGTCAAGCCTTCTCCTCTTGATAATTCAATTTAAGAAAATCTTCAAATAGTATGGTGGTATAATCAAATTCACAATAATAATCATTCAAAAAACACTTATCAACTACCTCGAATGTTCTTTTACATATTTCATCGGCTCCAAATATAATCCACTGTCCTTGAAGATAATGACGGTAGGGATATTCGTAATATTGTTCTTTTGATATTTTACCTATTCTTTGACGTTGGCCCAACAGATACCCCTTGGCGAACAATACATTCACCATACTTATCATATCATTGTATCGGCTGCCTACAAAAATTTTATATTTGCGGTACATTTTGACAAAATGATTTATTGAATAATTTAAGTAGTAATAGTAGTAGTAGTTCTGACCAACCTTGCTCTTCGTTCATGGCGATTCGGCATTGGTTTTCTTGCCGGTTTGATATAAGTATCTCCGTTGGACAATGTTTGAATTTTTTAGGGAGGAAATTGTAAATAATCTTTGATAAATTTATCCCACATATAAGAGGACATTCCGTATTGTGAAGGAATAGAATTCATCATATTTTTCAATATTTTGATACCTCGGTCCTGATTAGTGCAAATAAGTTCGACATCCGTTCCGTAATACCACCAAAATTTACCATCGTCAACATTATAGGTGCCATATAATGTGTTTTCGGGAGATTTATCCGTATCGTGTTGGCCGAAAAGAGAAATAGAATACCTTGATAAAATCTTTCTTGTGCCAATGATAATGGCCTGTTCGCCCGCCGAGTTATATTCTTCGCCCAGTCCTCTGGATTCAACGGTGTATCCTGTCTTAAATGGTGTGTAAATATCTGGCATATTTTTTATTCTTCATCAAATGTAATCTTATCATTCATAATATTCAATGGGAAACGTTATTACTGATTGAAGTTTTTCTGTTGGGGATGGTGTTATTGGTGAAAGCAATGTTTTTTCATTTTCATTGAAGGACGTGGAATTTAGAAAATCTTTTATAAATCTTTCCTTGTCAGCACGCCTAACGTGAATAATACTCAATATTGTATCTTCATTACCTTTTAGAATTCTCCTGCCCCTATCTTCATTAGTGCAATAGGGAATATGTTCAAAACCTCGTTCCCAAATCCATGTGTGAATTCTAGTTTCTACTGAATACACAAAATAAATAGTATGAGATTCATCAGAATCATCATATTGTTCACATTGAAGATAATAATCAGTGTATGGGGCAATCTGGTCATTTGTTCCAATAATTATACATTGACTATCATTTCCAAATTTGGTGACTGTATATCCTGTTTTGAATTTAGGCATGTTGAAACCCTTTTTTTATAAGTTCAATAAATTTATCATAATTGTCACCTATTTCCGAAATGAAGCTTTTACTACAGTATAATCTGTTCTGAAAAGTGGCATGTGTGGTTTTTCAGTCATTTACTTAAAATGTTAAAAAATCTTTTAAGAATTTATTCTTATCAATAACCCAAAACCTTCTAAAAATTTCTTCATCCCATTTTCTCAAAATTTTCTTTCCTCTTTCCGTATTTGTGCAAATAATTCGAGCCTCGTTTTCAATAACCCAACCAAATCTTTTATCCGTATTTTCAAAATAGACGACATAAAGTGTTGTATCTGAATTGTTATTTCCATAACTCCATTTGTTTATAATAAAATTTCTCTTTTTCTATGTAATTTTCATACAAAATACGAAAAGTAGAAATTACTATAAGTTGGCTATCTTCATAGTCTTTTGGAGCTTCTATGGTTTCGCCTGTTTTGAATTTTGGGATGTGTGTCGGTGGTTGAGACATCGTTTGTGTCGGAGTAATAATCAATGGTCCGTTGTTCATCACAATGGTTTCTCCGATGGTAATGGATTGTGTTTCTAGTGGCATAAATGCCTTATGGAAATTGTAATTTCATCATATTCAATCTCAATTTATCAAGATAACAACAAGATGAAGACCCAAAATGGAGACGAATATGATTAATATTTTTAATAAGAATTTTCAATCCTCGTAGTTCATTGGAACAAATTAATGTAGCAAACTCAATTTCTCTGAACCAACTCCTTGGAGTTCCCATATCACTATAATCATCCTTAAAAAGTAATACTCCATATTTTCCACTATCATAGTCTTCTCTCTCATAAATCTGTTGGGCATTTCCAATGATGATTGCTTGGTGCATATCGGTATATAGCATCGAACGCAAAGAAATTTCATAAGTTTGACCGATTATACACATTATTGTCCTTTAAATCTTTTTTTGTCTCATCACTCATAAACAAAGAATATCAGAAATTTAAAATAGGTCAAGCCTTAGAACAAAATGAAAGAATTATTTAATAATTTTTTAATCTAAAGGCAATGCCCAAGGATAAGTGATGATACGGGGTTCAATATACACAGTTTTTATGTCAGGTCCATTTGGGTCTTTCATAAGAATCCAAGTTCCATCGGCGTTTGATGGAGGGAATAATCCATTTGGGTCTGCCTGTGGAACTGTAATATTTCCCTGCTGATAAGTTTCAGAAGAAAGTGCTGGCCTTATTGGTGAAGTAAATTCCGTAGCGTAAGGAATTCCATAACCGATTGTTTGACCAATAAATGTTAATTTTCCACCAAGAGCTGTGTGACCACGGACAATTGTTGGAGTTAAATTCTCCAAATAAGTATAAGTTACTAATCCGTCCTGGTCACGAAGTTCAAAAATCGTCTTGAGAATTTTTCGCTCACGAAAATTCTTGATGGCAGGCATACCAATTTGGGCCGTGCCTTCTTGTAAAATTTGTTCCTGTTGATGTTGTTGAATTTGGTCACTTGTCGGCTGTAAGTCGCAACCGCCATCGGCTCCAATCAAAAAAATGGAACTGACAGCAATAAGGAGGGTGGATGTATATTTCATGTATTTTTTCATAATAGTTGTAGTTTTGTTATTTTTTTAGAAATTATTTGCACCCATTCGTTGACTACGGAGTTTTTGAACAAAAATCCGATTATCAGAAGTCATTTGGTCAAGGGGAAATTGAGCAGTTTGTTGAAGAACCAAAGAAGAAATGATTTCTTGGTTATTTGTATTTTCATAATACTTAAACATTTCATCTTGAATCTGTTGATTCATTCCATTAATGTAAGAAGGTGTGTTTAGAAATACTTGTCTCTCAACAGCTGCTTGCTTGGGGGCAAAGTATTTGTAAAGAAAGAAATCATTGCCGGTGAAAATCCACGACAACGTAAGAATAATTATAATGAGGGCAATAAATGCTCCTATGATTTGTAATGTTTGTTTCATAAGTTTTTAAAGTTTACCAAAAATTTATTAAAAGTCAAGCCGTCGGACAAAATGAAAGAATTCTTTCATAATTTTTGAATTCAAACACCCTTTTATTTGCCCACTTCTCTTTTTGTTCGGCTTCCCTTCGAGCCTTTTTAGCTTCACAATAAGCTTTGTGAAACTTCTCCAATTCGGATTTGAAAGCCTTTTGTCTTGAAGGATGTAAAGTAAGATTTGAGATATTGCCAACACACATTTTATTGGTGCCAGTAGAACCAAATATAAAGCCAATATCCAATGCTGTAATTTGATAGGGAAAAAACTGGCTTTTGCCAGTATTATCAATTTTAACCTTTACAATTCTCTTATCAGGTAAAACAGATATGTAACCGGTCATCGGAAATTTCATCGGAGTTTTCATGTTATTCCAATTCTTTCAATAATTTGTTAAGTGCGGAAAGACTCCAACCATCAGTTGCATACAGAATCAATTAATCTCCACTTCGTTTTTATTTATTAAAAAAGCATCAGTTCCACTAACTAACCAGTAGTATGCGACATCTCCAAAATCCACCGCTACCGTTTCAACCCAAATTACTCCCGTTAATCCTTCAACAAATGTTTTGAGGTTATTTTTGTCAAATTTTGGAAATCCATACTCCATTATGTAAGCTAGTAAATTTTCTGTCGGTTGTCTGGCTATTTCTCTTTCCCAGTTGTGTTTGAGTTTTTCTCTTATAAGAGACTCAAATTCAGAAAGATTTAACAAATTGATTTGAACTTTCATTCTAATTGCTCCACCCACATTTTTTACAGCTTTTTGTAAAAGAATTAATCTGTTTTAAATTCATGGTGGCACAGTGAGGGCATGATGATAATTTGCCCTTTGATTTGGGTTTCTCCACGTCCACGGTTTTAGGAACATCACTCGAATCGTGTGTGAATGTTCGTTCAATCTTCACGACTTTTGATTTCTTTTTTTTCTTTCCAAAGGCGGAATACCACCTGTCGAAAAATGTTTTATAATTGACCGAATAAGGTCTTGGAGTTGACCCCTTTTCATATTTTTTATTCATATTACAAAGATTTATTTTTAGCTATTTTTTGAATGTGTGATATGAAGTAATCATATTTATATGTTCTTTTCATTATATTACAAGTTTTACAACATACTACACAATTTTCTTTTGTATAACCTTTAGAAGAATTTACGAATTGTGTAATATATTGTTGTTTAGCCGGAATAGTCGAGGATTTATCGGCCAACTGCCAAAGGTTTTCGTATTTCTTTTCATAGGTGTAATTTGATAACACCAATGAACGAAGTTGAATAATAAGAAGAAGACCGGTGATGATGGATATAAAGATAGATAATGTTTTCATAGGAATAAATTGTATCAGAGATTTTTTACTGGTCAAGCGTTGATGTGAAACATTCAGGAAAAATGGATTTTAACATTTCCATTTCTTGTTTTCTCCAAAGTTCTTTACATTTTTTATAAAGAATTCGTTGTTGATGAGAAGTAAAACAATTTTTATAATCAATACCGTCTATCCAGGCAGTTCTATCAACTGAATAACATTTGATAGAATAGTTTTTAGTTTTATGTTTAAAACTTTCCCGATATGCGTCTTTATAGCAAAACTCCCAATTTTCAGAAATTTTCAAATCTTCCATAACCGAATTGAAAATACAATCCATTGGAATATTTTGGATTGTTTGAATTTTTTTCTTGAATGACCACATAGATTTAATTAATTGACGTTAAATTTCATAACCACGGAATTGCTTGGAATGTAAATGTCATACATTGAATCATCCGTCCCCTCGAAGTTTGGCCAGATACTCGCCCAATAGGGCAGCCTATAATGAATTACTTGCCAACGAATGTGTGGTGAAGAACTGCCTTGATAAAGAATCGAATCACGAGAGAGAAGTTTAATTCGGCGTAATCCCCCATCCTCATATTTTTGAAACATATAGTAGTATTCTTGATTATCAATGTAACCACTTCCGAGAAAAAATGTTCCTTCAATGTCATTGACATTTTTCAAGGAATATATTTGGGTAGAATATTCATCACGATACGTTTCTACTTTCCAAGATGAAGAGGCCACCAAAATAGATGCTGTGACCATTATCATTAGCATTAAAGATAGAACCGAAAAACCCAAATTTTCACCCCAATCCATAAATGAGTTACTCCAAATTTTTTTGAGAATGTAAATCCAAATGACGAGAGAGAGTATTGTTATCATAAATTATTTTTGTTTGAGTATTTGTTTTCCACGTTTTGTTATGACGTAGTAAATAGTAAAACCTTTATTGGTATTGGTAATTAGTTTCAGATTTGTCAGTTTGTCAATTGTTGATTGGTCCAAACTATATTCGCCATCACGAATATCTTTGAATTTTTGAAACTCTTTCTTCGTTAAGGTGAATGTAGTTGGCAAGGTAAATCTCATAATTAATTATATCTGCCTGTCAACATTCATTGAACTTGTGGGAGTCACAAATTTGAAAGAAATACCCGTCGTTGTTCCATGTATTTTTTCCAAGGCCCAACACTCACGAAACATAAAAATGACTTGCGTTTGAGGGCGATAAAGATTCTAGATGTGATTTAATTTCACCTCATCATTATATCAAATTTATTTTGTTTGTCAAGCGTCGTTTTCCCACCCAACCTCCATTCAGTTTCACTGGCTCAAGTTTCATATTTTTAATCGTTGCGGAAACCCTATCCCTTTAGGGTCGTGGGTGTTTGACAAATTATTTAATGCTAAAAGTTCCTATTAATTGAACCGTTTCGTGTGTTTTTTTATCACGAAATTGAATTTGGCCGGACGAATAATCAATATTTCCCTCTACTTCATAAGTTTGTCCAGATGATGTTGTAATTCGCAAATGCTTTTCTGTAGTAATGGTTGGGCCGAATTGAAATGCCAGAATTAAAATAGTCATGGCAAGCATAGGCAACCCCAATATCAACAAAACATCATTAAAAGGTTTCATAAATTATGAAGATACCCTAGACCAAAAATTACCATCGTAACAAATAATCGTTCCGCATTTATCACAGGTGGCCGAATCTCCTGGTAACGAACCACAATCAATATTTTTTCTTAATTCCAATTCTTCTTTATTGTAAAATCGAGATATACAGTTTCCCTCACAATTATTGTGAATTCCTATATTTAATTGAAATGTTTGATTATTCATAATTTTATCTGTGATGTCTGAACCTATTAAGAAATCTCATAAGAGAAGTCTCCCCTCGGGGAGTATCTTCTTCGGCAAGAGCCGAATTAACAACCGATTGGGCTAACGCATTTTCTCCCATCCAATCACGCATAAGAATTGACTTGACGGGCGTCATAACTTGCATAGGCGTTTTCAAAATATAAGAACGAGCATCAGTTTGATAAGGTTCTGCCAAACTTTTCACATAATTAACCGCATCTGCGGTTGTGAACGGAATTTGTAAAATTTTTTCAAAATTTGGTAAGAGAGAAGTCCAAATTACTGCATCGAATTGATTGGTTTGTGCCCATTCTTTTATACGGTCACAAGATGAGGGTGTATTTTGTCTCGCCCAACCACGTTCGGCGCCACTGATAAGATTGACATAACCAATACTATACGTTAAAGTAATATTTTCGATAACCCGAAGATTCATTAATGCTATATTCAAATTCTTAAAGGAACTGATAGCATAATGGGTAGGACAGTCGGAACCATTCAATTCATCAATAACAAGGGTTAAACATTTCTGTCTGCTGCCCGATTGACTGATTCTGGAGAATTCTATTGGTAGATTTGGGCCGCCGGAATTCCACCCCCCAACTATACGAATTCCCCTTTGAACACCAGATTCTATTAAAGAACCCCACGAAAGTATTGCGATTTTCATTTGTAGGAGAAGGTTATCACGATTTTAGAGAAAGTCAAGCCCTTGATTCATACCTTCTTCAGCCTTCTCCCTTGAGGGAAACCTCTTATGATGGACACATTGCCATTTTAATTTCATAAATTTCCGTTTTCTACTTCTTTGATTCTTTTAACCAATTCAGAATAAACAGGCGCTGCTACCTTATTAAACAAAACATGGAACAATTTACGTCCATGTTTCTTTAAATATTCCGTAGTGTAATTCGGAAGTTTTTGGTGTCCCATTTTATCAACAGGATATGCCGATTGGTCTGCCGGCAATTTTATTGACACATATTTTTTCTTAGCGTATTTCATTTCTTATTTTTTCTTTGTCAGTATGAAGCCAAAGAAATTGGCAATTAGAATTGAAGGTAGGTGTGACAGTCTAATACGATTGAAGGAATAACAGTTTCCTCGTAATAAATATTCAGTTTTTGTTTCATATCGAAGATACTTTACCACATTAGAATTGAAAGTCAAGCCTCACCAGATATAAAAAATTGACCGATAGATATGTTTATGATACCGTATTGACCATGAACCAAGAAAACATAGAACGTGAATTGACCAAAATAACCACCGAATTAGAAGTCATAGAAAAAAGCATGACGATTGAATTTCAATCAGTTGGATTTTTAAGTGTTCAAGCAGATATTCTTTTAAAAAAAGTCAAGGATGACTCCATACCACTTGATGAAAAAGAACAAATTTATAAACAAATGGATGCCTTATACACTAGAATGAAACTGGAAGAGAAAATGATTTTGTCCCGAGGCGTGAAGGTTGATGAATTGGAAAAACGATTCAACGAACTAATTGGTGAATGTCAATAATTTTATGGAAAATCCAAAAGAAAAAATGATGATAGAAAGTGATGAGTGGTTGGTAAAAGAATGTTTAAAACTTCTTGAACAATACAAAAATTGTAAAAGCGAACATGAGAAGATTAAATTATTTCCAAAAATCGATTCGTTAATTGGAAGAATTTCATTTGAAATGAAAGAAATAGAAATACTGGGTTATGGAGATTAAATTTAACAAATTAGTGGAAGAAGAGCTTGTCAAAGCTCTAAAAACACACGGACCAGAAACATCTTATCATCAGGGTTATGCGATTTTGCTTGAAGAGGTTGATGAATTTTGGGACATCGTGAAACAAAAATCTAGTAAAAGAAATCATTTAGACGCTTTAAAGGAATTAGTTCAAATATCAGCTATGGCTCAAAAATTGGCAGAAGACGTGGTTATTCCTTTGTTGGAGAAAAAGTAAATCTATTTCTATTTAAATTTCCTACACTTTTAAAATCTCCATATTTATTTGCGATTTTTGTTGTTGTCCAAAGAGGTCGCATATTTGTATAATGGAAACAAATTTTTTGGTTTTCCTTTTTAGTTAAGTCAAATTTATGACACGGCTCAATGTGGTCAATTTGCCATAACTTGCCATAATTTTTCCAAGACATTCCTTTAATGAATAAAGATTCTATGTGATTTTTAAAAAAATCAACGGAACATCCTAATAATTCCATAGTTTTCATGGATTTTTCTCCTTTTTTAATTGCTTTATAC
>VFSW01001490.1_pt1 | contig 35792 bp, 46 predicted proteins | sample 5358111 | NCBI WGS metagenome assembly VFSW01 (sample SAMN11554181, study PRJNA540505) | mine drainage metagenome | isolation source: sediment from site ElyBrook_90M | place: USA: Ely Copper Mine, Vershire, VT | collected 2017 | reverse complement strand
ACCCACGCCGAGGTTTTGCAGGTCCTTCGGTTCGAAGGACGAGAACCCATCGGCTCCTATCGAGATGCCGCCCATCGTGCCATGCCCACAGTGGTCAATATCTTTACCCGCAAAGCATCGCATCGTGCCACAGGAATGCCCGAAGACCCCGCATTGCGCCAATTTTTTGGGGATAACAGCAGCGGCGACAACACCCCACAGCAACTCAGTTTGGGCTCTGGCGTCATCGTACGACCCGATGGTTACATTCTGACGAATGATCATGTGGTGGATGGCGCTCAGGAAATTCAGGTGGCATTGTCCGATGGACGTAGTGTTAAAGCCACCGTCAGTGGCACCGACCCCGAAACCGATCTGGCCGTTCTCAAAGTAGATTTAGATCATCTGCCGGCCATCACCTTTGGTGCCTCCGATCAGGTACAGGTGGGCGATGTGGTCTTGGCCATTGGCAACCCCTTTGGCGTTGGAGAAACCGTGACATCAGGCATTGTCAGCGCCTTGGGACGAAGCCGCCTCGGTATCAACACCTTTGAAAACTTTATCCAGACTGACGCGGCCATCAATCCCGGAAATTCCGGAGGGGCCTTGGTCAATAGTTCCGGAGAACTGGTGGGGATCAACAGCGCTATTTATTCCAAATCAGGCGGATCCCAAGGCATTGGCTTCAGCATTCCTGTCAGTCTGGCCCATGAAGTCATGGATGATATCATCCGGAATGGGGGGGTGATACGCGGTTGGATCGGCGTCGAGGTACAAGATATCACCCCCGAATTGGCATCGTCTTTTCAACTCGACAAGGCCGCTGGCGCACTCATTTCTGCCGTTCTGCGCGGTGGCCCTGCCGAACAAGCGGGCGTTCATCCTGGGGATATTTTAGTGGCGGTGAACGATATGCCCATCGGGGACTCTCGCGATATGCTCAATCAAGTGGCTGCTCTCAAACCCGGACAAAATGGAAAACTTAAAGTCATGCGCCACCAGCAAACACTGGTATTAAGCGTGATCGTAGGTCGAAGACCCAAAGGAACCATTCGCAACCTCGACGATTCTGGACAGTAAGTCAGGATCCTTCCGAAACTGTGGGTAAAGTTTCCCGCGGTTTCGGGGTCACTCGGCTCGCCACCAAGATTCCAACTTCGTAGAGCAACCAGAGAGGCACTGCCAGCATGGTCTGGGATACGGCATCGGGTGGTGTAAATACCGCGCCCAATACAAATGCCGCAACCACGACATAACGTCGGGCACTACGCAACTGGACCACGGACAATACTCCCAATTTGACCAGCAAAACCACCGCCACGGGGGTTTCAAATGCCAGACCGAAAGCCAGAAACATACTGATGACAAAACTCAGATATTTATCGATATCGGTCATCATTTCCACCCCCTGGGGAGCAGTATTGGCAAAAAAACCGAAAGCAAAGGGAAATACTGCGAAGTAGGCAAAAGCCATACCGATATAGAAGAGTGCCGTGCTGGAAACAATCAGCGGAAAAGCCAGGCGCTTTTCATGATCATACAATCCGGGGGCGACAAACCCCCATATTTGAGACAGCACATAGGGCAATGCCAGCAAAAAAGCCACCAGTCCTGCCACCTTCATGGGGACAAAGAAAGGCGTGGTCACTTCCGTAGCGATCATATGCCCCCCCGCCGGCATCTTGCTCAATAATGGCAATGCCAACCAGGTATAGAGCCGATTGGCAAAGGGCAGTAGCACGACAAACACCCCAAAGACCACCACTACCGCACGAATCAAACGGGTCCGCAACTCCACCAGATGACTGACGAATTCCTGAATACCGCTGGCTTCTTCCGTCACACACCTTCTCCCTGAACCGATTGACTGCCTGCCTCTTGGGGAACCCGCGGAAGACTCCGAGGAGGTGCCGAACGACGCACAGAAAACGGATCTCCTCCGAAAAACGTAAAGCCGACCTTGGGTAGGGTCTCCTGCAGGCCAGCGGATTCCACGGTATCCTTATCCACCAAAAAAGCATCCACTGTCGCCACGGCACTGACGGGCAACTCCTGCCCCTCTGCTTTGTCGGTAATAGTCTGTGCTGCCGCAACTCCGCCTGTTTCGGCGGATGCCGGAGATAACAGCGGTTGGGACAGTACCTCGTTTACAGCCCCCGAAGACGCGGCTACTTGCCGTGCAACTTCAGCATGCGCCTCAGCAATCTTCTTTTCCACCTCGCGCATTTCTGCCAAATGCAGCTCTTTGTCGAGTTCTGCCTTGACCGACTGGGTATATCGACGAAAACGCCCGAACAGTATCCCTGCGCTCCGTGCCACCTTGGGCATGCGCTCCGGCCCAATGGCGATCAACGCCACCAGACCCACCAATCCCACCTCTGAAAAACTGAAATCAAGCATCTAGTGGAGCTCGGCCTCAGGCTTGACTCTTTTCATGGGCTGTAGCCTCGGCTGCCGGTGCCGGCTGGGCATTTTCTTCCAGAGATTTCTTTTCTGCCGTATCGCTGGCCGCTCCCGCCATTCCTTCCTTGAAGCCCTTAACTGCCCCTCCCAAATCGCTGCCAATATTGCGCAACTTCTTGGTTCCAAATACCAATACCACAATCAATAGCAACAGCAACAAATGCTGAATACTGAATAAATCACCCATGACGTTTTCTCCTGTTGCGCTGAGCGCCCTCGTTATTTATCGCCGCTGCGTGGCAGCGGCGAATTTTTTCGTCCACCCATGACATGGATATGCAGGTGATAAATTTCCTGCCCCCCTCCAACGCCGGTGTTAATTACCGTCCGAAATCCATCCTCCAAACCTTGCTCTTGGGCCAGTCGCGGCGCAAGCAACAACAGTTTTCCCAGCAGCAGCTGATCATCCGCCTGACAATGTGCCAGAGAGTCACGGTGTAACTTGGGAATCAACATGAAATGCACAGGGGCCGCCGGATGAATGTCATGAAATACCAGAATTTCTTCATCTTCATAAATCTTACGGCTGGGCAACTCACCCTGCACGATACGACAAAACAGACAGCCCGCCATGTCTCCTCCCGTTTATTCTGCGCCAGCACCCACCCCAATTCGCGCCGCCTTTTCCACGTGGCCCGAAATGCCTTCCCGTCGCGCCAGCTCGGTGAGAATATCTTGGACCCCTCCTCCCTGACTCGCCAAGAGTACCAGAGAGTGGAACCATAAGTCAGCGATTTCTCGAATCAAACCCGCCCGGTCACCATCTTTTGCCGCCAAAATAGTTTCCACCGCTTCTTCTCCCACTTTACGCGCCATGACATCTACTCCCCTGGAATACAAGCCAGCTACGTAGGAAGAATCGGCGGAAGCCCCTTTACGGGATTCCAGGGTGGCGCCAAGACGCGTCAGAATATCATCATTCATGGACTTTTCTCGATGAATAAATTTGGCCCGGATCTTTCAACACAGGCACATTTTCCTGCCACACTCCCTTTTCCAGGCGACGAAAAAAACAGTGCGCACGCCCCGTATGGCAAGCAATGCCGCCCACCTGCTCCACTGACAGGAGAAGTACATCACCATCACAGTCCAACCGTATCGATTGAACCCTTTGAACATGACCGGACTCTTCCCCCTTATGCCAGAGCCGACCGCGCGAACGCGACCAATACACCGCCTCACCCTGTGCAAGGGTAAGACGGAGAGATTCCCGATTCATCCAAGCCATCATCAATACAGACCCCGTCGTGGCATCCTGAGCAATGGCAGGAACCAATCCCTGATCGTCCCAAGCCACTTCATCAAGCCAGGAATCTGTCGGCACAGCGGCAATTGCATCGTTCATAGTCGCACCTCGATCCCTTGACTGGCCATGGCTTCCTTGGCCTGACGGATGGTGAATTCGCCATAATGAAAAATGCTGGCGGCCAACACCGCGTCCGCCTGACCCTCCAACACCCCATCACACAAATGTTGCAAATTCCCCACGCCGCCGCTGGCAATGATGGGCACGCCCACGGCCTGAGCGACCGTACGGGTCAATGCCAGATCAAAACCGCTGCGCGTGCCATCCCGATCCATACTGGTCAACAAAATTTCGCCGGCCCCGCGTCGTACGGCTTCTTCGGCCCAAGCCACCGCATCCCATGCTGTGGCGCGGCGGCCTCCGTGGGTAAACACTCCCCAACCGGAAGCCGTATCGGCGCGCTTCGCATCAATGGCCACGACAATACACTGCGAACCAAAGAAATCCGCTGCTTCAGAAATCAGATCCGGACGAGCCAGAGCCGCCGAATTCACGCTCACCTTATCCGCCCCCACATTGAGCAAGCGCCGTACATCCTGAACTTCACGCACTCCCCCTCCCACCGTCAGGGGAATGAAGACCTGTGCCGAGACCTCTTCTATAATTGGCAGAATCAAATCTCGTTCTTCCGCCGTCGCCGCAATGTCGAGAAAGGTCACCTCATCCGCACCCTGCTCATCATAGCGCCGAGCAATCTCCACGGGGTCACCAGCGTCGCGCAATCCGATGAAATTGACGCCCTTGACCACCCGTCCTCCTTTAACATCGAGACAGGGGATAATGCGTCGTGCCAAGCCCATGATTATTGGCCTTCGGGCCAAGAACGAGCCAGTACATTGGCTTTGGCAAAATCCAGGGTACCTTCGTAAATGGCCCGCCCCGTGATCACTCCCGTAATCCCCTCATCCTGTACCTGACAAAGGGCACGCACATCGTCCAATCCCTGCAATCCACCGCTGGCAATCACCGGAATGGTCAAGGCTCGAGCCAAAGCTACGGTGGCCTCCACATTCACCCCCATCAGCATGCCATCGCGACCAATGTCGGTATAGATCACCGCTTCCACACCATAATCCTGAAAACGCCGCGCCAAATCCACCACCTCATGGCCGGTCAGCTTGGACCAACCTTCCACAGCCACTTTGCCGTCCTTGGCGTCGAGACCCACCATGATATGTCCGGGAAAAGCGTCGCACGCCTCATGTAAAAACCCCGGGTTCTTCACCGCAGCAGTACCGATGATCACCTCGGAGACACCATCATCCAGATAGCGTTCGATGACCTCAAGAGTACGAATACCCCCCCCCAACTGGATCGGAATTGCGCCATCGATTTCTTGCACGATTTCACGCAAAGCCATCTCATTCACAGGCTTACCCGCAAACGCCCCATTCAGATCCACCAGGTGGATACGCTCGGCGCCCAAATCAAGCCAATGGCGCGCCATTTGTGCCGGTTCTTCAGAAAACACCGTCGCCTGATCCATGAGCCCCTGGCGCAAACGCACGCAGCGGCCATCCTTGAGATCAATGGCAGGAATCAAAATCATGGTCGTACCTTTATCATGAAGTTAAGGGTTCCAGTGAACAAAGTTAGAGAGCAGGGTCAACCCTGCAACCGCGCTCTTTTCCGGATGAAATTGAACCGCGAACAGATTATCCTGCGCCACAGCGCTGGTGAAGGACTGGCCGTAAGTCGTAGAGGCTGCTCGTTGAATACTCAGAGATTCCTGCACAAAATAACTGTGGACAAAATAGAAGCGACTGTCCGGAGCCAAGCCGCGCCACAGGGGATGATCCCTTTCTGCATGGACCTCATTCCACCCCATGTGGGGCACTTTGAGACGTTCACCATGGGGGCCGAAGCGATCCTGGGGGAAACGCTTCACCAGACCCGGAAGCACACCCAACCCCACGGCATTCCCTTCCTCAGAATGTTCGAAAAGCACCTGCAATCCGAGACAAATCCCCAAGAATGGACGAGATTTTGTCAGCTCTACTACCACTTCGAGCAGTCCCCTTTGACGCAGACGAATCATGCAATCAGGTAAGGCACCCTGACCCGGAAAAACAATACGCCCAGCACCGCGCAAGCGCTCGGCTCGATCCGTAATTTCCACTTCCGCATGGGGAGCCGCCTGAGCCAGAGCTCGGGCAACGGACCGTAAATTCCCCATGCCATAATCCACCACCGCAATACGCGTCACAATACTTTTCCGATTCTAAAGAGTGCCTTTGGTGGAGGGCATTTGTTCGGCACTCCGCAGGTCGATTTCCACTGCTTCACGCAAGGCCCGTCCCCATGCCTTGAAAACGGTTTCCGCCTGATGGTGTGCATTACGCCCCTTCAGATTATCGATATGCAGTGTCAATCGGGCATGATTCACAAACCCCTGAAAAAATTCCTGCAACAGGTCCACATCAAAATCACCGATCCGTGCACGAGCATAGGGAACCTCATAATACAGCCCGGGTCGACCTGAAAGATCTACCACCACGCGCGTCAAGGATTCATCCAAAGGAATCAGGGCATGGCCATAACGCCGCAGTCCCTTTTTATCACCCACCGCCTCGGCCAGTGCTTGTCCTAAAGTAATACCCACATCCTCCACCGTGTGGTGAGCATCAATGTGTAAATCTCCAGCACATTGAATATCCAGATCTATCAATCCATGGCGCGCCACCTGATCAAGCATATGGTCAAAAAACGGTACGCCCGTATCCAATTTTGACAAGCCCGAGCCATCCAGGTTCAGTGAGACCGTCACCTGGGTTTCTAATGTATTTCGAATAATACGAGCACTACGCATGAGATCAAATTGGCATCAAGAAAGAAATTATGGGGCAGCCCATCCTCGCGCTCCCCCGAGCATTGAGCAATTTCACCGCCCAACAAGAAGTTTTATGGCAGACAGAAACGCCTGATTCTCTTCCGACGCTCCCACCGTGACCCGCAAACAGTCATGCAACAAGGAATGAGCCTGCGTCAGGTTCTTGATCAATATACCATGTTGCCGCAACCCGTCAAATATCCTTGCCGCCTCGGGAACCCGAAATAACAAAAAATTCGCTTCGCTGGGGAATACTTCCACCCCTGAAAGGGCTGCCAGTTGCAGGCGCACATATTCCCGCTGATGCACGATTTCCTGCACCTGCTCTTGGAGCACGGCACGCTGCTCCAGTACCACAACAGCGGCTGCCTGATCCAGCACTGAAATATTATAGGGAAGCCGCACTTTCTCAATCTCATTTACTACCGCCTCAGGACCACAGAGCCATCCCAGACGTACTCCTGCCAACCCCAGTTTGGATAAGGTTCGCATCAACAACAAATTCGGATATTGCCCCAGATGCCGCTTAAAGCTGCGCGGGGTAAAGGGGTAGTAGGCCTCGTCTACCACCACCAACCCGGTACTCGCTTTCAGTACCGCTTCCATGATGGATTCGTCAAAACAATTCCCTGTGGGGTTGTTAGGATAGGCCAGGAAAATCAAAGCGGGACGATGCTCGGCAATGGCTCCAAGCAAAGCCGCTCCATCCAAGGAGAAATCGCTCTTTAAGGGCACGCCCACAAACCGTACCCGTGCCAAACGTGCAATCATGTGAAACATGACAAAGGAAGGCTCGACGCCCATGATCACGGCATCAGGAGTTGCTACGGCCAAGGCCAGCATCTGAATCAACTCATCCGATCCATTCCCCAGAATCATGGCAGCGGAAGAGGGCAACTCCATCATTTCCCTCAAGCATCGTTTCAGTGCCGGAGCCGACGGTGCCGGATAACGATTCAGCGCCAGATTTTCCACAGTCCGCCCCAGTGCCTCCCGGATGCCCGGTGGCAAAGGAAAGGGATTTTCCATGGCATCGAGTTTTACCATGCCGTCAGCAGAAGGCACATCATAAGCCGCCAACGCCCGAATATCGGCCCGGATGACGTTCCCAGTATTCATTTCTTTAGCCTTCTGTGCGAAATCGATAGGCTGCAGAACGCGCATGGGCCGTCAACCCCTCCTGCAACGCCAACGTTTCTGCAATTTCCCCCAAACTGCGCGCGCCGGCCTCAGACACGCGCAATAAACTGGACCGTTTCTGAAAATCATAGACCCCAAGAGGCGATGCAAAGCGCGCGGTCCGCCCCGTAGGTAATACATGATTGGGTCCCGCGCAATAATCACCCAGAGCCTCGGAACTATAATGCCCCACAAAAATGGCACCGGCATGGCGTATCCTGGGTAACCAAGGATCGGGGTCCGCTATCGACAATTCCAGATGTTCCGGAGCGATGCGATTGGCCAGAGCACAGGCCTCCTCCATATCTCGCACCTTAATCAGGGCCCCTCGATGCGTCAGGGACTGGCGAATCACTTCATGTCGTGGCAGGGTGGGCAATAGCCGTTCAATAGAACGCTCTACAGCATCAAGATAGCTTCCATCCGGACAAAGCAAGAGGGATTGCGCCAGCTCATCATGTTCTGCCTGGGAGAACATATCCATTGCTACCCAGTCCGGCGGTGTCGTCCCATCCGCCAGTACCAGAATTTCGGAAGGCCCGGCCACCATGTCGATCCCCACCACGCCAAAGACTTGTCTTTTGGCAGCCGCCACATAGGCATTGCCTGGCCCAACGATTTTATCCACCGCCGGCACCGTCGCTGTACCATAGGCCAACGCTGCGATCGCCTGAGCACCCCCCAAGGTAAATACCCGTTTTACCCCAGCCAAAGCCGCCGCAGCCAATACCAACTCATTGCGTACCCCCTCGGGAGTGGGAACCACCATGATAATTTCTTGTACGCCCGCCACAGAAGCTGGAATGGCGTTCATCAACACCGAGGAAGGATATACCGCTTTTCCACCGGGCACATATAACCCGACTCGATCTAGGGGAGTCACCACTTGCCCCAACTGAGTGCCATCTGGCTCCGTCAGAGTCCAAGACTCTAGGCGCTGACGCTCGTGAAAGTGACGGATGCGCTCTGCCGCTTTCTCCAGAGCCAATCGTTGTTTCTGGGGCAAACCATTGAGCGCAGAGTGCAAATCTGCGGTAGACATTTCCAAGTCTGCCGCATGCGGCACCGTCAAACGATCATAACGCTGGGTATAGTCCAGCAATGCCTGGTCACCGCGCGCTTTGACCTCTCGCAGAATTCCTCGCACCACCTGTTCGATGCTTTCATCGAGAGCGCTGTCAAAAGCCGTCAGCCGAGCCAGTTCGTCATCAAATCCTGCCTCTATCGAATCGAGACGCCGCATCTTCATGGTTGCTCTCCTTCACGATCATTCGCCGCCACTCCCGCAGCAATGGCACGCACCACTGGTTCCAATAAATCGCGGCGCAACTTCCAGGCAGCCGTATTGACCACCAACCTCGAACTGATTTCGGCAATATTTTCAACGGCTTCCAGCGCATTGGCGCGGAGCGTATTGCCACTGCTGACCAGATCCACAATGGCATCGGCCAACCCAGTCAATGGTGCCAACTCCATGGAACCATAGAGTTTGATCAGGTCCACATGAACCCCTTTTTCGGCAAAGTGCTGACGTGCCAGCGCAGCATATTTGGTGGCTACGCGCAAACGCGCGCCGCGACGAATCGCCCCTTCATAATCAAACCCCTGGGGCACGGCCACCATCAAACGACAGCGCGCGATGCGCAAATCTACCGGCTGAGACAATCCTTCCCCCCCATGTTCCAGCAAAACATCGCGCCCGGCCACACCCAGATCAGCAGCTCCGCGTTGAACGTAAGTGGGAACATCGGAGGCCCGGACAATCACCAATCGCACATCCTCACGACTGGTAGGTAAAATCAGTTGCCGCGAGGTTTCCGGGTCCAGTAACGGAACAATCCCTGCCCGAGCCAATAAGGGCAAAGTTTCTCCAAAAATTCTCCCCTTCGACAGGGCCAGTGTCATCCCGCGAAAGTCTTGTGCCATGGCGTTCATTATCCCTTTCTCATCATTCTATGGTTCCCGTGCGCTCACGCCGCACCTCCGCGCCCAGTTGTTCCAGCTTCTGTTCCAACACTTCATAGCCCCGATCCAGATGATAGATGCGGTCTACCACTGTTTCACCCTGCGCAATCAACCCAGCAATCACCAAGCTAGCAGAAGCACGCAAATCCGTCGCCATCACTGTAGCGCCTTCCAACTCTCGAACTCCACGAATAATAGCGGCATTACCTTCCACTTCGATATTGGCTCCCAACCGCCTGAGTTCCTGCACATGCATGAATCGGTTTTCGAAAATGGTTTCGGTGATCACCGTCGTCCCCTGAGCCACCGCATTCATGGCCATGAACTGCGCCTGCATATCTGTGGGAAAGGCTGGATAAGGAGCTGTACGCAGACTGACCCCATGATTGGGGCCCGCCATGGTCAGATGAATCTCGTCGGCACAGCATTGAATCCGGGCATTTGCTTCACGCAATTTGTCCAGTACCGCATCCAGAGTATGAGGGCGGACCCCGCGCACACGGATGTCGCCCCCAGTCGCCGCCGCCGCCACCAAAAAAGTTCCCGTCTCAATGCGATCCGGCATGACGCGATGCATGGCGCCGTGTAATTGATCCACCCCTTCAATGGTAATCACATCGGTTCCGTGACCAGAAATTTTAGCTCCCATGGCCAGCAGACAATGGGCCAAATCTACCACTTCGGGCTCCCGTGCCGCGTTCTCCAGCACCGTGGTTCCTGCAGCTAGGGTGGCCGCCATCATCAGGTTTTCTGTTCCGGTCACGGTCACCGTATCCATGAAAATGTGCGCGCCCTGTAGTCGCGAAGCCGCACCGACAATGTAGCCATGCTCCACGTTGATTTGGGCGCCCATGGCCTGCAACCCCTTGATGTGCAAATCCACCGGACGCTCGCCAATGGCACAACCGCCGGGAAGAGAAACGCGCGCATGACCAAAACGTGCCAGCAATGGACCCAATACCAGAATGGATGCACGCATGGTACGCACCAGATCATAAGAAGCCAAAGGCTCAACCGTATTTGGCGCAGACAACAACCAGTCTGTCCCATCGCGATCACAATGCACACCCATGCCGCTCAACAGGCGCAGCAACGTACTCACATCACGTAAGCCCGGCACCTGTTGCAGTCGTAGAGGCTCAGCTGTCAACAAGGCAGCGCACAGTATTGGCAATGCCGCGTTTTTGGCTCCAGAGACTTCTATGTCGCCACGCAGGGGACGTCCCCCAGAAATGACCAGTCTATCCACTCAAATCAATCCTGAGAGGCGGAGACTTCTGCCCATTGAGCCGGTGTCAAGGTACGCATGGACAGCGCATGAATTTCTTCTCTCATGCGCTCACCCAAAGCCCTGTAAACCAGTTGATGCTGGGCCACACGGGACTTCCCTGCAAACAGAGCACTGACGATGGTCGCCTCAAAATGATGGCCATCACCACTGACCTCGACCCACTGACATGCCAACCCACTTTCAATGTATTGCTTGATATCCTGAGGAAGTACCATAATTTTCTCGATTCATTTATGCCCGTCGACCAGCATCAAGGACGCAACCGCCACCCGCTGCGCAACAATGCCAAAGTGGTCCATGATAAAGCCAAACAGGTACTTCCCACAATCACCAGAGAACTCCATGGGGAGACATCGCTGGCACCGATAAAACCATAGCGGAATCCATCGATCGCGTAAAAGAAGGGATTAAAACGGGAAATAAGATGCCATAACGGCGGCAAAGAATGCAGTGAGTAAAACGCTCCGGAAAGGAAGGTCAACGGGAGAATCAGAAAGTTTTGCCATGCCGCCATCTGGTCAAACTTCTCTGCCCAAACACCCGCTAACACGCCCAATGCCCCTGCCATGAAAGTAGAGAGCAGGCAAAAGACCAGTATCCATACCCCTGAAAACACGCTCAAAGAAAAGAATAGCCAAGCCGCGATCAGCACCACCGATCCCACCATGATGCCACGCACCATGGCGGCCAAAACATAAGCGCCAAAGAATTCCCCTTCCGACAAAGGCGTCAATAATACAAATACCAGGTTACCGGTGACTTTGGATTGAACCAGACTGGACGAACTATTGGCAAATGCATTTTGCAACATGGCCATCATAACCAAACCGGGCACCAGAAATGCGGCATAGCTGATACCCGGATAAATACTGTCACGCTGACCCAGCACCTGAGCGAACACGACCAGATACAACAGCGTGGAGACGAGAGGAGCAAGCAAGGTTTGGAACGATACTTTCCAGAAACGCAAAACTTCTTTTTCCAGCAGAGTGGCAAAACCAACACCCATGATTTTTCTCATACCTCTCGTAACAGGGCAACAAAAGCTTCTTCCAGCGTACTGGCCTGGCGCGCTTGCAACAGTCCAGCCATGGTGTCACAAGCAACCACTTGTCCCTGACGCAACACCGCCACACGACGACAGAGAGCCTCTGCTTCTTCGAGATAATGGGTGGTCAACAAAATGGTATGCCCTTCCCCATTCAAACGCCGCACAAACTTCCAGAGCGTCTGACGCAATTCCACATCCACACCCGCAGTGGGTTCATCCAGCACAACCACAGGAGGACGGTGCACGAGGGCCTGAGCAATGAGGACTCGTCGTTTCATGCCGCCGGATAACGCCCGCATATTGGTGTCTGCTTTATCCGTCAACTGAAGATTCGACAGAATTTCATCTATCCAATCATCATTATGACGCAAGCCAAAATAACCCGACTGAAGACGCAAGGCTTCTCGCACCGTAAAAAAAGGGTCGAACACCAACTCTTGGGGGACCACACCCAAAGCCCGACGCGCCTGGCGATAGTCGCGATCCACTGCATGCCCCATCACTTCGAGGACACCTCGATCCGCACGAGTCAAGCCCGCAAGCATACTGATCAGCGTGGTTTTTCCAGCTCCATTGGGGCCCAACAGGGCAAAGAATTCCCCTTGCTCCACAGTAATATCTACACCGCGCAGCGCATGCAATGCACCAAAGTATTTCTCGGCCCCACGAATTTTAATGGCCGGCAGAGAGGTTGCAGAATCCCCCATATTCACACGTTTAGGTCGGGTGACGGATTCAAAAAAACAGATAATCCATACAAAGAAATCAGCACATTAAGATTAGCTGGGACGCCGGTAAAGCGCAGTTTCTGGTGAGTTTGCAACGACTCTCGTTGCCACTGCAACATTAAAGCCAAAGCTGCAGAGTCCAGATCTGTGGCAGCGGAAAAGTCCACCTCCACCTCGGGTCCCAAACGCGCCAAAGCCACCTGATTCAGCAAGGTCGGAACCGTATCCATCACTATCGGTCCATCGAGAAGAATTCGGTTGCCTTCCTGGCGCATCATTTTTTCTCAGCCTGTTTGCTCTTGTCTTCCATCGCCTGAATTAAACCTGCGATACCACCTGAACGCACCTGATCAGCAAATTCGTTGCGATAGTTGGTCACCAAGCTGACCCCATCCACTTGAATATCGAAGACTTTCCAATCATCTCCCATTTTCTCCATACGATAATCTATGGGAATAGAAGGTCCTCCTGAGGGAATGATAATGGAATGAACTGTCGCTTCCGTCCCATCACTGTCCATGTCGGTGCCCTTGACCTTCAATACCTGATCCTTGTATTGCGACAATGAACTGGCATAGGTACGGACCAGCAAATCACGGAAGTCATCGGCCAATTGTTGCTGTTGAGCGGGAGTAGCTTGACGCCAATTCTTACCCACAGCAAGACGCGTCATGCGCACAAAATCAAAGTGGGGGAGTACTTTTTCCTGAATCAGAGCATAGGCCTTGGCCCGATCTCCATTTCTGATATCTTTATCCTTCTTGAGCGAAGCCACCACTTCATCTGCCGTAGTGGCGATGACCGCCTCCGGAGGGATCATCCCCGCGATCACTACCCAACTCAGCCCCAATAGCGTCATGAAAAACGCTATGCGTCGTGTCATATTCCGTTTCATTGTACCCCCTTGGCTGTCTTGTCTGAACCACCATCCTGTGCCTTGTTGAACAGAAACTGACCAATCAGCCGCTCCAATACCATGGCACCCTGGGCCAGCTTGATTTCATCGCCATTCTTCAACATTTTGTCATCTCCGCCTGCATCCAGCCCCACATATTGTTCCCCCAAAATCCCCGAGGTCAAGACTGAAGCCGAACTATCCACTGGAAAATGATACTGGGCATCGATGGCCATGCGCACTTCTGCATTATAGTGCTTGGTATCAAAACTCACCGACTGTACTCGCCCCACCAGCACACCGGCACTGCGCACGGGAGCCCTTTCCTTGAGTTGCCCAATATTATCGAAGTGTGCCACCACATCATAGGTGCTCCCGGCACCGCCAAAGCTGAGATTTCCCACTTTGAATGCCAGCATCAAAAACGCTGCGAAACCCAGCAGCACAAAAATCCCTACCCAGAGATTCAAGGTTGTTCGGTTCATCAGTTCCACCCCTTCATCATGAATGCAGTCAATAACAGGTCCAGGGCCAGAATGGCCAAAGAAGAACTCACCACAGTACGAGTGGTGGCTCCAGAAACGCCCTCTGCGGTGGGTGGCGCTTCATACCCTTCAAAGGTGGCTATGGCAGACACGGCGATCCCGAATACCAGACTTTTGATCATGCCATTGACGATATCGTGATGAAAATCCACCGCCGCCTGCATTTGTGACCAGAACGCCCCGCTGTCTACACCCAACATCACCACCGTCACCAGAAATCCACCTATGATCCCCATGGCCCCGAAAAGCGCCGCCAGCAAGGGCATGGAAATCACTCCCCCCCAGAAACGGGGAGCGACTACACGCGCCATGGGATTCACCGCCATCATCTCCATGGCCGAAAGTTGTTCCGTCGCTTTCATCAATCCAATTTCCGCCGTGATGGCTGATCCCGCTCGACTGGCAAAGAGCAGCGCTGACACTACCGGACCCAGTTCACGCATCAACGACAAGGCCACCAGCACCCCCACGCTTTCAGACGAACCATAGCTTTGCAGGGTTTCAAATCCCTGCAAACCCAAAACCATCCCGACAAACAGACCAGAGACCAAAATGATAATAAGTGACTGGACACCGGCAAAATACATTTCCCGAATGACCAACCCAAAGCGTTGAAAACTGGGTCCGGAATATCGCAAAATCTTTCCCAGAAACAAAACAATGGCGCCGATCCGCTCAACGATCCGTAAAGTGGTGTCGCCCACCGTACGAAGTCCGTGCAAAATGGTTTCCATTACCGAACTTCTCCTGCCAATCCGAAATCTGCACCCATTGTCTGCGAGGGATAGTGAAAGGGCATGGGGCCATCGGCTTCGCCCCAGACAAATTGATGCACAAAAGGTAGGGTGGATGCGCGAATTTCGGCGGGAGAGCCTTGCGCCACAATCACCCCGTCGGCCACAAAATAAATGTAGTCAACAATTTTCATGGATTCCTGCACATCATGGGTGACCAATACGGAAGTGATCCCCAAAGCATCATTGAACTGCCGCACCAGACGGCCGATTGCTCCGAGGGAGATGGGGTCTAGCCCAGTAAATGGTTCGTCATACAACATCAACTGAGGATCCAATGCGGTGGCTCGTGCCAACGCGACCCGACGAGCCATGCCCCCCGACAATTCGGAAGGCATTAGAGATTGAACACCGCGTAAACCCACGGCATTTAATTTCATCAGGGTCAAATCACGAATCATACTTTCCGGCAAATCGGTATGCTCGCGCATCTGGAACGCCACATTGTCAAATACCGTCAAATCGGTAAACAACGCGCCAAACTGGAACAACATGCCAATTCGCCGACGCATGGCATAGAGCTGCCGTTCATCCATATGGTTCAGTTCCTGTCCTGCCACACGCACGGACCCCTGTTGCGCCTGCAACTGTCCTCCCATGAGACGCAGCAGTGTGGTCTTACCGCAACCACTCAGACCCATAATCGCGACGAGACTGCCACGAGGCACCGTAAGGTTAATGCCCTTCAAAACCAAACTTTCCCCGTAACCAAAATTCAGGTCACTGATTTCCACCAGATTCGTCATGAATTATTCACAAAAGTCTCGACCACAAGGGAACACGCAATTGTACTCTGGAATGGTAACCCAGAAATTCAATAGACCACAAATCAATCCTGATTTCCGCTTATTTACCGCCAGATATCCTGCGTTCAAACCACAAATCCCACACTCCGTGACCCAAGCGCATTCCCCTGGCTTCAAAACGAGTCAGGGGGCGCGTCTCAGGGCGCTCTACAAAATTCTCGGGGGCACGGTTGCATAGCAAAGGCTCGGCACGCAATACCGCTAACATTTGCTCCGCATAATCCTGCCAATCTGTGGCCAGATGCATATATCCCCCAGATTTCAAACGTTGTGCCAAAACCCGGACAAACCCCTCCTGAATCAAACGACGCTTATGGTGGCGCGCCTTGGGCCAAGGATCAGGAAAAAATACATGAATCCCGTCCAAGGTCTCAGGAAGAACGCTATGGGTAAGGACCTCTACCGCATCATGGCGCATCACCCGCACATTGGTCAGACCGTTCTCTGCGATTTTTTTGAGCAGCCCCCCCACTCCGGGGCCATGCACATCGATGGCCAGAAAATTCCAGTCTGGTCGCTGCAACGCCAGCGCGATGGTCCCCTCCCCCATACCGAAACCGATTTCCACAATCAGCGGCGCCTGGCGCCCATAGAGCGACTCAAGGCGCGAAGCCGACAAGGGGGAATCAGCCGCATATTCCACCCCCCATTGCGGCCAAAACAAGTCCAAAGCACGCTGTTGCGCGGGAGAAAACCGCCCCTGACGCAGCACAAATGAGCGAATCGGGCGATGATCCATTACTGAATTAGCCCAGTGAGTGGCGAGCTGGCGCTGGCCCGATAGGGTTTTTTCGCCATGCGCCCAGCCAAAAATGCCTCACGCCCAGCAGCCACGGCCAAGGCCATGGCATGGGCCATACGCACCGGCTGTCGTGCCTGCGCAATAGCCGTATTCATGAGGACACCGGCACAGCCCAACTCCATCGCAATGGCCGCATCAGAAGCCGTGCCAACTCCCGCATCCACAATCACTGGAACCCGCGCCCGTTCAAGGATGATGCCCAGATTCCACGGGTTGAGGATCCCCATTCCCGAACCGATCAGAGACGCCAAGGGCATAATCGCCACGCACCCCATGTCTTCCAACTGCCGCGCCATGATCGGATCGTCGCTGCAGTACACCATCACTTCAAAACCATCCTTGATGAGCGTCGCCGCAGCTTTCAAGGTTTCCACCATATTGGGGAACAGGGTATCCTGATCTCCCAATACCTCCAACTTGACCAGAGGATGTCCGTCCAACAGTTCACGGGCAAGACGCAGGGTACGCACCGCCTCTTCTGCGGTATAGCACCCTGCCGTATTGGGGAGCAGGGTATAGCGTTCAGGAGAAATCACTTCCAGCAGACTCGGTTCGCCCGGATTTTGGCCAATATTGGTGCGACGAATGGCCACGGTCACGATCTCAGCCCCACTGGCTTCCACCGCCTCACGGGTTTGAGCCAGATCGGCATACTTGCCGGTCCCCACCAACAGACGAGAACGAATGGAACGACCTGCCAAAGTAAAAACGTCGGATTCGGGTTGTGTGCTCATGGAGTTCATCCTAAATAAGTAAAACCCTGCCTAACCACAGCAAGCGCCTATCCTCCCCCCACGGCCACCACAATCTCCAGGCGGTCGCCGGAAACCAGTTGAACCTCATCCTGGCGACTGCGAGGAACAATCTCGCCATTGAGTTCCACAGCAATCCGACGACCTGTCAAACCCTGAAATTCCAAGATTTGAGGTAGCGAAGGAAGACTATCGTAATGGTGAACGGTACCGTTGATCGACAGGGTAGGCATGACCTGCATGAAGTCGGGATGTCAATCGCCCATTCTAACATGCCCCGCAGTATTGGTCGCAGCCTGCGGAGTCACACCTTCCCGCTCCAGCAGGATTTGCTTCAGCGCCACACCGAGGCCAAACCCACCCCACTTCCCTCCAGCTGCCACCACCCGGTGGCACGGCACCAGAAAGGGCAGGGGGTTAGCGCCACAGGCACTGCCCACGGCCCGAACGGCTCGAGGACGACCCACCTGCGCGGCAATCGCGCCGTAGGTTCGCAATTGACCTGGAGGAATGGTCACCAAGGCTTCCCACACCGCCCGCTGAAAAACCGTCCCCACCATATAAAGAGGGACCTCGGGTCGAGGAGCCAACGGTTGTTCCAACGCCAACCACAGCGCCTCGCTCCAGCTTTCAGGCGCTTCCCAACCCGGAATCACCAAACGCTGGCGCTCACCACGATATTGATGAGCAAATCTTCCCTCGAGTTCATCTCGGCTACGATCCCACGATACCCAAGTCACACCTTCCATTTGAGCAGCCCAAGCCACCCAACCCAGGGAGCAATGGAGCCAGCGCAAGGGACTATTCAAGGTAAAAACCTTTGCAACAGGTCGTTCAAAAAAAATTGTCCGCGTACCGTAGGCGCCAACCGACTTGGGTCAGCAACCAGCCAACCTTCCGCCTTGAGCTGATCGAGCAACGGAGTCAAAGAAGCCAAAGATAAACCCGTATGCCGTTCGAACAACTGCACCGGAACCCCCTGACGCAAACGCAGAGCATTCATCATAAACTCAAAAGGCAAATCCCGAGAATCCACCTGCTGTTGCTCTGCCACCCCTTGACCGCCTTCCACGGCGCGCATATAGGCCTCGGGTTGACGTGCCCGCCGCTGGCGCTCAATGCCCCACGGGCCGGTCAGCTTGCCGTGAGCACCGGCACCGATCCCGAGATAATCACCAAACTGCCAATAATTGAGATTATGGCGACAATAATCGTGATTGCGGGCAAAGGCCGAAGTTTCATAGGATTCGTAACCCTGCGCCGCCAACAATGGATGGAGATGGGACTCCATGGCATCGAGAACTTCACTGGATGGCAAGGATGGAGGTGAGTGATAGAAGGGAGTGTGGGGCTCCAGGGTCAACTGATAGCAGGACAAATGGGGCGGGCGATAACGCAATGCCTGTTCCAGGTCATTCTGCGCCTGTTCAACGGTCTGTTCCGGCAACCCATACATCAGATCAAGATTGAAACGCTGAAATAAGTCCGCCGCAGCTTCTGCTGCCCGATGGGCTTCACCACTGCCATGAATTCTCCCCAACTGTTTCAGTTTGGATTCATCAAAACTCTGGATTCCCAGGGACAAGCGATTTACTCCGGCCTCACGAAACCCCAGAAATCGAGCCTTGTCCGCAGTCCCTGGATTGGCTTCCAAAGTAATCTCAGCACCGGCCACCAGAGTCACGCGCGCCTGAATGGCGGAAATCAAGGCATGCACCGCTGTGGGTGATAACAGGCTTGGAGTCCCACCGCCAAAAAATACGCTCTGCACCGTGCGCCCCCAGATCTTTGGTAACTGACTTTCCAGATCCGCAATCAGAGCAGCCACATAACGTTGTTCGGGGATCTCACCGGCTAGGGCATGGGAATTGAAATCACAATAGGGACACTTACGCACGCACCAAGGGATATGAATGTACAGTGCCAGGGGTGGAGTAGGCAACAACATCACCGGAGCATCGGCGCCAATGCCTGCCACGCCAAGGCACGGTGACTCAAAGTATTTTTATGCTCCAAGGTCATTTCTGCCGCCGTCATCTGCTGACTGGGCACATAAAACAGCGGGTCATAACCAAATCCTCCTACCCCCCGGGGGCCAATTAGGATTTCCCCATGCCATCGCCCTTCAGCAATACGAGGAGTAGGATCAGCAGCATGATCCACCCATACCAGCACACAGTAATAAAATGCACGCCGGTCCTGACTCTCACGCAACGCCTCGAGTAGCGCCCAGTTATTGCGCTCATCATCGCGTTCCGGCCCGGCATAATGGGCCGATTGAACTCCAGGAGCGCCGCCCAAAGCGGGCACACACAGACCCGAATCATCCGCCAGCGCCGCCAGTCCACTCAGATGTGCCGCCGCCCTTGCCTTGACCAACGCATTTTCTACAAAAGTTTGATGGGGTTCGTCCGGCGCCAAGATTCCCAATTCGCCTTGAGACCGCACGCACCACTCCAAAGGAGCCAACAACCGCTCAAACTCACGCAATTTTCCCGAATTGGAAGAAGCCAAAACCACTTCACGCATGGCAATCCATTCTCAAGAGACTGTTTCCAGTGCCTGTAACTGCAAACCCACCAAATCGCGACAGCCCTGTGCGGCAAGATCCAGTAAGGCATCCACTTCACTACGCCGGAACGGCACGCCTTCGGCGGTACCCTGCAATTCAACAAAATAGCCATCGGCCGTCATCACCACATTCATATCGGTGTCACAAGTACTGTCTTCATCATAATCCAAATCAAGAATGGGAATCCCTTGCCAAATCCCCACCGATACCGCCGCTACCGGTTGCAATAATGGCGAATGCAGCAGTACTCCAGATTTCATCAACGCACTCACCGCATCCTCCAAAGCCACATAGGCCCCCGTAATACTGGCGGTGCGTGTTCCGCCATCGGCTTGCAATACATCGCAGTCCACATGCAGCGTGCGCTCTCCCAGAATTTCCATATCGACCACGGCACGCAGTGAACGACCGATCAGTCGCTGAATTTCCTGAGAACGCCCTGAAGGTTTTCCGGTGGTCGCCTCACGCCGAGTGCGCGTATGGGTAGCCCTTGGCAACATGCCATATTCGGCCGTCACCCACCCCTTACCCTGACCGCGCAGAAAAGAAGGCACCCCTTCTTCCACACTCACCGTACACAGCACCCGTGTCTCGCCAAACGCCACGAGAACTGATCCCTCCGCATGTTTGGTAAACCCCCGAATGAATTCCACGGGGCGCAATTGACCGGCTTGTCGTTGACTGGGACGCATGAACCACCCTCAATGAATTAAGTAACATGAGAGGACATTTTAGGGGGGTACTGCGGGGGACGCAACTGCGGTATGATAATACTTTGAGTCTCTCGCCTAAAACTTGACGTCCTAGGATTTTGTCTTGACTACCCTCCAGAGCATGACCGGTTTTGCCTCCAGTTCGCGTGAGGATCCTGCGGGAACTTTACTGTTGGAGGTACGCGGTGTCAATCACCGCTACCTCGAATTGCAATTTCGACTCCCCGACGCACTTCGCTTGCATGAACCCCTCCTGCGAGAACTATTCACCCATACACTGAAACGCGGGAAAGTGGATTGCCGTGCGGAATGGCATCCTCGAGAAAGTCAATCAACGACACTGATCCCCCATACCCAAACATTGGAGCAGTTGCAGCGTGCTGCCAGCATTGTTCAGGAAGTCTTCACCGACGCCACTCCCCTGTCCGTTGTAGATATTCTGCGCTGGCCTGGAGTGTTACCGCAATTAACCACCTCCTTGCCAAACGCCACCCTAGTCACCCAACTGGCGGAGGAAGTCTTGCAATCCCTCCAGTCAACCCGTCAGCGAGAAGGCCAGAAGCTGGGACAATTTCTGGTGGATCAGGTGCGCCAGATGAAGCAGGTGATTGCCCCTCTAGGGCCAAAAATCCCTGCTCTCGTGAAGGCCTACCAAGCCAAGTTGACCCATCGATTGCGTGACGCCTTGGGAACGGAAGAGGAAGCGAGGGTACTGCAGGAAGTCACCCTCTGGGCCAGCAAAATTGACGTTGCCGAAGAACTGACCCGCCTCGAAGTCCATCTGGATGAAGTATCTCGGGTGGTCAAGCAGGGGGGGCAAAGTGGAAAGCGACTGGATTTTCTGATGCAGGAACTGCACCGCGAAGCCAATACTTTAGGCTCCAAAGCTGTCAGTAGTGAATTGGCCCAAGCTTCTCTGGAATTGAAACTACTCATCGAACAGATGCGTGAGCAAGTACAAAACTTGGAGTGATCCCCCCGTTTGGAGTGCCCATGCCCGGCCAGTTATTTATCATCACGGCTCCCTCTGGTGCCGGAAAATCCAGTCTGATCAAAGCGCTGTTGGCGCGAGATCCCCTCGTTAAGGTGTCTATTTCGCACACCACCCGATCTCCTCGCCCAGGAGAAGAGAACGGTTTGGCCTACCATTTCGTCTCACGGGACGAATTTATCAGCATCCGGGATGCGGGGGGGTTTTTGGAATGGGCTGAAGTTTTCAGTAATTTTTATGGGACTTCTCAACACGCCATCACGACGCTTCAAACTCAGGGTTACGATGTCATCCTTGAAATCGACTGGCAAGGGGCGCGTCAGGTACGCGTCCTCCATCCCGATGCCGTGGGAATTTTTATACTCCCTCCGTCCCTAGATACTTTGCGCCAACGCTTGCTCACCCGGGCTCAGGACGATACACACACCATTGAACGGCGACTGGCCCAAGCCCAAGCCGATATCAGTCACGAAAATGAATTCGATTATGCTATCATCAACGACGAGTTTCCTGAAGCTGTACAGGATCTCGCCGCCATCGTGCGGGCCCGGCGCTGTCTTCGCCAGTATCAGTTTCCGCGCTACTCCAGCGCTCTGGCACTCTGACTTTTTCTCTTTACCTTACTGGAATCTCTGACATGGCACGCATCACTGTGGACGACTCGCTTCATTCCATCCAGAATCGCTTTGAACTCACTCTGGCCGCAACTTATCGTGCTCGCCAAATCGCTTCTGGAGCCACGCCTCGTGTCGATCCCCTACGGGACAAGCCCACGGTCATTGCCCTGCGGGAAATCGCGGCGGGGAAAATTGGTCCGGATATTCTAGACAAAGCTCAACCCTGATTTGTGACGCGCACAGACTCTGCTTCTGTTCACACTGTTCCCAGCACCGAGGATCTGACACGACTCGCGGCGACCTATCTGCGATCCGCCGATCTTGAACAACTGGACAAGGCCTACCAACTTGCGGCCCAGGCCCATGCGGGGCAATTGCGCAAGAGTGGCGAGCCCTACATTACTCACCCCTTGTCAGTGGCCACCATTCTCGCGGAGTGGCACCTGGATCAACAAGCGCTGTGCGCTGCCTTACTCCATGACACGGTCGAAGATACCGGAATTACTACTGCGGATATCGTCTCTGCTTTTGGCAAGTCCGTAGGAGAACTGGTGGAAGGCGTCAGCAAACTGGATCGCCTCGAATTTCAGACCGAACAGCAAGCGCAAGCAGAAAATTTCCGCAAAATGCTTCTGGCTATGGCGCGCGACGTGCGTGTCATTCTGATCAAACTGGCCGACCGATTGCATAATATGCGCACTCTGGAGGCCATGAGCCCAGAAAAACAGCGGCGCATCGCCCGTGAAACCGTTGACATCTATGGCCCCATCGCCCATCGCCTAGGTCTACACCGACTCTATCAGGAATTGCAGGATCTCGGATTCCGTTATCTTTTCCCCAATCGCTATACGGTATTGAACAAAGCCGTTCGCGCTGCACGCGGTAATCATCGCGAAGTGGTAAACAAAATCCTGGCCGCACTGGAACAAAGACTGGTGACCTTCGGCATCGAAGGTACCATCAAAGGACGCGAAAAAAACCTATCAAGCATTTATCAAAAAATGCAGGAGAAATCCCTTTCTTTCTCTGAAGTTCAGGATATCTATGGCTTTCGTGTGGTGGTCCACGATCTGCCCAATTGTTATCTCGCACTGGGAGCATTCCATACCCTGTATAAACCCATCCCAGGGAAATTTAAAGACTATATCGCCATCCCCAAGTCCAACGGCTATCAATCTTTGCATACCACCCTCTTTGGGCCCTTCGGCACGCCGGTGGAAATTCAGATTCGCACCCAGGATATGCACAAAATCGCGGAATCTGGAGTAGCTTCCCACTGGATGTATAAATCTTCAGCCACCCCTCTCAGCGATGTCCAGAATAAAACTCACCAATGGCTGCAATCCTTATTGGAATACCAGTCGGAAAGTGGCGATGCCGTAGAATTTCTGGAACACATCAAAGTCGACCTATTTCCTGACGCTGTCTATGTCTTTACGCCGAAGGGAACCATCAAGTCGCTGCCTCGTGGCGCCACTGCTGTAGATTTTGCCTATGATGTGCACACAGATATCGGCCATCATTGTGTCGCTGCTCGTATCAATGACCAACTCTCTCCCTTACGTACTGTTCTCAGTAATGGTGACCGCGTGGAAATTCTTACCGAAGCCACATCCACCCCAAATCCGGCTTGGCTTAACTATGTAGTTACTGCCAAGGCTCGGTCAAAAATCCGCCATTATCTCCGCACATTGCGCCATGACGAAGCCGAACAACTCGGAGATCGTCTCCTGCAACAGGCGTTGCGCGCCCTGAATACCGAACCATCCTTGATTCAGGATAGTCATTGGGAGCAACTACTCAAGGGAGATCGCTGTAAATCACGCAACGATGTCTTGGCTGAAATCGGTCTCGGCAAGCGCCTGAACATCGTCGTGGCGCGCGATCTATTGCGCAAAACAAACCCCCATGAAACCGTTACCGAGACCCCACGAACGGCCATCACCATTCGCGGCAGCGAAGGTTTGGCGGTACAGTTTGCCCACTGTTGCCGCCCAATTCCCGGAGATCCCATCATCGGATTGATTAAAAAAGGGCAGGGATTATTGATCCATACGCAGGATTGTCGTGTCATCCGCCAATTTCGCGCCGATCCGGACAAATGGGTGGATGTCTCTTGGGAGAGCCACACCGCCCAACTCTTCGAAGTAGCCATCAAACTCTTGGCCCTGAATCGTCGCGGAGTTCTGGCTACCGTGGCCTCGGCCATTGCCGACGCTCACTCAAACATCGATAGCGTTTCCATTGGCAAAGCCGATGGCAGCTACAGTGAAATCAATTTTACCGTGCAAGTACGTGATCGTGCGCACCTTGCCACACTAATGCAAAATCTGCGTGAAATTCCTGAGGTGGTCCGCCTCACCCGTGTTCAAAGCTGACTTGGAGCCTACCATGCCAAAAATCATCATCGCGACCCCCCATGCCCCCGGTGCCATCGGCACCTACTCACAGGCCGTATGTGTTCAGGATACGGTGTACCTCTCTGGCCAAATTGGATTGAACCCGAAAACCATGATGCTGGAAGAGGGAATCGATGCTCAGATCAAGCGCGTCCTGAGTAATTTGCAAGCCGTCACCGAGGCCGCAGGAGGAAATCTCAACGATCTGGTACGCGTTACGGTCTATCTTACAGACTTGGCTCACTTCAGCAAAGTCAATGATGCCATGGCACAAGTTTTCACCGCTCCCTACCCAGCCAGAGCTGCGGTGGGAGTCGCCTCCTTGCCCCGTGGCGCACTGGTGGAAATGGATGGAATCATGGTACTGAGTGAACTGGAGCGGGTGAAGGGAATCGAACCCTCGTCTTAAGCTTGGGAAGCTTCTGCTCTGCCATTGAGCTACACCCGCCTATCATGGAACAGTATTCTAACCGATTTGACCCCGCTTGTCCTGCCACCCATTCCTTTGCACTACTCCTGAATGTGTGGCAGCGACAGTACGGCCGCCATACCCTGCCTTGGCAAGGAACCCAAGACCCTTATCTCATCTGGGTTTCGGAAATCATGCTGCAACAAACCCAAGTGCGCACCGTCATTCCCTATTACCAGCGTTTCTTGAGCACTTTCCCCACGGTAGAAACCTTGGCACAGTCCTCTCTGGATCAGGTATTGTCCCACTGGTCTGGCCTCGGTTACTACGCCCGCGCACGCCACCTCCACCGTGCCGCACAGTTGATCTCTGCCAATGGAGGCTTTCCGCGCACCGTCGCCGACCTATGCACGCTCCCTGGAATTGGCCGCTCCACCGCTGGCGCCATTGCTGCATTTGCTTACGGCGATCGCGCAGCCATTCTGGATGGCAATGTGAAACGCATTCTGTGTCGCGTCTTTGCTCTGACCTCCCCTGCAGAGGAGGAATTGTGGCAAGTGGCAGATGCCCTGCTGCCAGACAGCGAGAATATCGCCACCTATACTCAAGGACTGATGGATTTGGGAACCCTACGCTGCTTGAGAAACCGTCCGTTGTGTAGTGACTGTCCTTTGGCAGGAATCTGTCAGGCACATCAAACAGAAACCATCGCCCAATATCCATCACGGCCGAAAAGACCCCAACGTCAAGTGCGTCATTCCCGCCTGCTATTGATTGACAATGCTCAGGGACAATGGTTAATGCAGCGGAAACCTCCCACGGGAATATGGGCCGGATTGTGGAGCTTTCCAGAAGAAACCTTATCCCCTGACCTGCCTTCCAGCCATTCTCTTGGGCTTGATGGCGAACCACACACCATGTTATCCCCCATTCGTCATCTTTTAACCCATGTGGAATGGCACCTTTACCCCATCATGTTTCACTCAGCGGATTCCTTGGAATTTCCTGCAGACCCCTCCTATGGATGGTTTACCACAGAATCCATGGAACAGTTGGCATTGCCCGCACCCATCCGGCGCCTGTTACCCCAACTCACGATGAATGACGCGCGTACTCTGCAAGGGGAGAAAATGACGAGCCAAGGTTTCAGCGAAATACACCGAACGATGCTGACCCCCTGTACAACCGATGGCGACCGTCAGCGCTGAGCGGTTGTCGCGAACAAAATCTGGCAGCCACTGGGTCACAAAGGTTTGAATGTCATGGGTCATTCGCTCCACTTGGGGCTGTTGCTCAAGGAATTCTATGATGGCAGGATCCTGCCCCGTCAACGGACGCAAATGAGGATCGTAAAAAGGGTTGGGAATACAACGTACATCGAATACGAAATCCGCATTCAGCGGAATACCGTGCTTGAAACCGAAAGATTGGAAAAACAGGGTCAAGCCTGCTGGGTCGAGTTCAACGAAATCACGTACCCAGGCCCGTAAAGTATTGGGGGTAATATGACTGGTGTCAAAGCGGCGAGCCAAATCAGCAACCCCTGCCAACAAATGTCGCTCCAGCGCAATACATTCAGCAATCGAGTGCTGGTGCTGGGCCAACGGATGAGGCCGACGTGTTTCTGAAAAGCGCCTCACCAAATCCTGATCGCTGGTTTCTAAATACAACAGACGCACATCGAGTCCATTTTGACGCAACTTTTCCAACGCTTCGGGCAAACGGGTCAAGGCATCCCCACCCCGAACGTCCAAGGTCAAAGCAATGCGTTTCTCGCCGCGCATCACCAGTTCCTGAAGTACAAATACCAAAAAAGACAGCGGCAGATTGTCCATGGCAAAATAACCGGAATCTTCCAATGCTCTCAATGCCACAGATTTTCCTGAACCGGAAAGTCCACTGATCAGGACCACTTGGGAAGGAAGATTCTTACTCTGCGTGCCCATCTTCTTCCTCCTGACGCATGAATTGTTGCTGACGCTCGATGAACTGTTGGGTGCTGTCGATACCCCGTTGTTCTAGGATGAAATTACGTGTCGCGGCCTCCACTAATACCGCCAGATTTCTGCCCACAGCAACGGGAATCACCACACGCGGAATATCCACTCCCAGCACACGCTGGGTCTGGTGCCCAACCGGCAGACGAGCACAGGTACTGAGATCTCCCCCAGACGGTCTCTCAAGATGCACGATCAATTTCAGGTTTTTACGGGGGCGTACTGCGGTTTCCCCAAAAATTGAACGGATATTGAGCAAACCCAACCCTCTGACTTCAAGAAAATCGCGCAGCATAGGCGGGCACCGCCCCTGTAACGTTTCCGGACTGATGCGGTAGAGATCAACCACATCATCCGCTACCAACCCATGACCCCGCGAGATCAGTTCCAGGGCCAACTCGCTTTTTCCTACCGCAGAATCACCTGTAATCAAAACCCCCACTTCGAGAATCACCATGAACACGCCATGAAGACTGTCCTGTTCTGCCAATTCCCAGCTGAGATAATGGCGCAACTGATTGATCACCATGGCACTGTCTACCCCAGCACCCATGACCGGGATCCCCCGTTGTTCAGCTTGTGTGGCCAATTCCGGAAGGAGAGTACAGGACTCCGTCATAAAAATCGCCACCAGTTCGTCAGAAAATATCCCCGCACAAGCTTTTGCCAACGCGTCATCTCCCAACCTTTGAAGGTAGGCAACTTCGTGTTTCCCAAGAACCTGAAACAGGTGAGGATGGGTCAAATTGAGATGGGCAATGAGACCTGCCTGAGGGTCACTCAATGCCCCCACTGTCACCTCGCGCGGATGTCCATGCTGCCCTGCCAGCCAGACCAGGTCGAGTTTACCCCGGTTATCCTCGAAGAGTCGCTGAACGCTAACCGAGGGCATGAAGCGCCTGCCGCTGCGACAGAGCCTGAATGACTTCGTCCGCCTGACTGCAAGTCATCAATTTTTGTCGCAACTCCGCATCACTGAACAATTCGGCAATTTCTCCCAACAATTTGAGATGTTGCTCATTGGCATTTTCTGGGACCAATAACGCATACACCAAACGTACGGGACGACCATCGGGAGCTTCAAAGGGAATTTCCGTGGCCAGACGAATAAAGACACAAAGAGTGTCACGCAAACCCTTCATGCGCCCATGGGGTAAGGCAAAACCATGACCCAGTCCGGTAGACCCCAGTTTTTCCCGGTTAAAGAGCGCGTCGAAGACGCGGCTCCGCAATAATTGATCTTGGTTTTCAAAAAGGATACTGATCTGCTCAAACAGCCGCTTCTTGCTGGTGACCTCCAGATCCAGCAAGATATGGCTCGGTTTGAGCAAGGTCGTCAGACGCGGCGCAGTCAGCCCCACGACTTATGCGCCATCGGCGGCAGCAATATGCTTGAGGGGCTGACCGTTGCGCTGATCGCTCAGACGCTCTTTATGCTTGATAATCTGTCGGTCGAGAAGATGGGCCAAATCATCAATAGCGGCATACATGTCGTCTTGTGAGGTGTGCACGAAAAAATCGCGTCCGTTGACATGAACATTGGCTTCCGCATTATGTTTCAGCTTTTCTACGGCCAAAATGACGGTGATATCCAAAGGATGCTCAAAATGCCGTTTGATGCGCCCAATTTTCTCCTCGACATGATCGCGTATCGCGGGGGTCACTTCCATATGTTGCCCAGTGATGGTAACTTTCATGTTATTGTTCTCCTTGAGGTAAATGTCACAACGACTTGCGAAAACTGGCGACTTGAAGATGCATGGCCTCACGATATTTGGCCACAGTGCGTCTTGCCACCCGAAAACCCTGCTCACCCAACAAATCAGAAATCCGTTGGTCGGACAGGGGGTTCCTGACATCTTCCTGAGCAATCAGCTGCCGTATCAGAGCGCGAATGGCGGTCGAAGATACTCCATCCCCACTCTCCGTGCCCACCTGACTGCTAAAGAAGTATTTTAATTCGAACAGACCCCGTGGGGTCAACATGAATTTTTGCGTCGTCACCCGCGAGACGGTGGATTCGTGCAACCCCAAAGAATCGGCAATTTCACGCAACACCAAAGGTTTCATGCCCACCTCACCGTGTTCGAAAAACCCTCTCTGGTGCTGAACGATGGCTTGGGAAACCCGCAGAATAGTATCAAAACGCTGATGAATATTCTTGATCAACCACCGTGCTTCCTGCAATTGCTGAGCCAAAACCGTATGCCCCGCAGAATCTCGATAAATATGGCTGTAGAGTGCACTGATGCGCAGACGCGGCATGACTTCCTGATTAAGCGCTGCTTTCCACCCACTGGCAGTCCGCCGCACCACCACATCAGGGACCACAAAGCGTGTCTCCACTGACTGATATTGGGATCCGGGACGGGGGTCGAATTGTACCAATCGTTGCTGTAATTGCCGCAACCTTTCTTCCGTAATTCCCAAAACTCGCTGTAATCGGCTGTAATCGTGAGAAGCCAGCAAATCGAGATGCTGCAGCAAACAATGGCCCAACTGCTTGTCCGCAATGCCATCATCACTGGACTGCCATTGCAGGTCTATGCATTCCGCCAGATCACGAGCCCCCACTCCCGTAGGTTCCAATGACTGAAGTACGCGTCGCGCCACTTGCAGTTCATCCAATTCCACCGGTGACAGTCCCTGAGGGATGGCGTCCAGTAACTCCTCTAGTGGTGTGCGCAGATAGCCGTCATCATCCAGATGATCGACCAGCAACGAGATCAACTCCTGATCCCGTGCAGCCAAAGGTAACAAGCGCACCTGCCCCATGAGGTGATCGCGCAACGTCACAACAGTCATTTCCAGCTCTGCCAGAGAAGGGCCATCTCGGTCATCTTCGGCACTACCCGAGCGACCTCCCTCTTCAAGGCTCCATTCTTCCGTCCCCGACGACTCGGCGTTGGACGTCGTAGAATCGCGATCGTCCGAACCCGTCGATTCATCACGGGCAGCGCCACTCGGATTGGAGTCTTCGATCTGCCCCTCTTCACGCTCCAACAAGGGATTGAGGCGTAGAAACTCCTCGACTTCCTCATCCAACTCTTGGGTCGACAGTTGCAATAAACGAATCGACTGCTGCAGTTGAGGCGTCAGTGTCAGTTGTTGAGTTGTTCTGAGCTGGAGTTGGACCTTCATGCTTCAGAGACGGAAGTTTTCACCAAGATAGACCTTTCTCACGCTTTCATTATAGACGATTTCATCTGGCTTCCCTGCCGCCAGCACTCCGCCTTGACTGATGATGTAAGCTCGATCACAAATTCCCAAGGTTTCACGTACATTATGATCCGTAATCAGCACTCCAATCCCGCGGTTTTTCAAAAATCGGATAATCTGTTGAATATCCATCACCGCAATGGGATCCACCCCAGCGAAAGGCTCATCAAGCAGGATGAAACGAGGACGGGTGGCCAATGCCCGAGCAATTTCTACACGGCGCCGCTCGCCACCAGACAAACTCACCGCAGAATTATCACGCAAATGACCGATGTGCAATTCTTCCAGCAATTGGTCTAATTCCAGTTGGCACTCCGAATCGGACAAATCACGCAATTCAAGCACAGAACGAATGTTTTCCTGCACCGTCATGCGCCGAAAAATAGAGGCTTCCTGCGGAAGATAGGATAAGCCCATGCGTGCGCGCTGATGAATGGGATAGGCGCTGAGACGCACGCCATCCATGGTGATTTCCCCGCCATCCAGAGGAACCAGACCGACGATCATATAGAAACAGGTGGTTTTGCCCGCTCCATTGGGCCCGAGCAACCCCACCACTTCGCCATTCTCCACGGTCAATGACACGTCTCGTACCACTTGACGAGAACGGTAGCGCTTCACCAACCTTTCTGCACGCAGTTGACTCATGGGGTCAAGTCCTGTTTGAGTATCAAGGGTGCCCCCTTATCCTCGGGTGAAGGAGGAGCAGGAGCGACTCCTTGCGCCGAAGGAGACTCATCCTTTTTGGGCTGAAATATCACATGTACCCGCCCAGGTACAGAACCGTTCGCCGAGTCCGCGACTCCGTTGGCGCGCAAGAACTCGGTTTTGGTATCGTAAGACAAATAATCTCCCTTGATTTCGTCAGAACCCTGATGCACCACCGCATGATCAAACAACTCAAGGCGTTCTATCTTGCCGTTATACTCCGCATGCTGTGCCTTGCCATCCACCCATTCATCGACCCCATCGCGCTTCTGACGAAATGTCACGGGATTACCATAGGCCGAAGCGTACTTCATTCCCTGCGGATCTTCGCGTACGGTCATGTGATCCGCCGTCAGATGGATTGTCCCCTGGATCAGTATCACCCGTCCTTCAAAATACGTCACTTTCTTATTATCGTCCGCAGTCATCCTATCCGATTCGATATTAACCGGCTGATCGCGATCAGTTTTTTCTGCATGGGCCAAGGAAGAACCCAGCGTCAGTCCAAGATCAAGGATGACGAGCAGGCGGATGATAAAGAATTTTGGCATGGGTAAACTGCGCTACTTTCGTTTTGTTATCAATGATCATACTGTTAGCGGTCAAATGATCATGGCCATAATCGACGACTACAGGTTGATCCGTTTTTTCCAGACCACGCTGGGGATAGGCCGTCAAAATGGAGGTTCTCATAATGGTCATGGGTTGATCAACAGCCGGTTGTCGTGTCACCACCACATGCCCCGTGAATACCACTTCATCACGTCGTTCTGAACGCACCGCACGCTCCGAACGCACCGCCACAGGAGGAGATTTTGGATCATAAGAGGTAAATAGTACCGTCTCGAAGTGGGAAGTATCATCATCTGGGTAATGTACCATTTTCAGCGCATCGAGGGTGTAACGAACACGCCCATCTTCGCCCAATTGCTGCGCCTGAAAATCGCTCATGATGAGATCCGGCTCATGCCGTAACGCCTGTTGTCCCAGGGGACCATTGCCATCCACCACTCGCCATAGCCAAAGCGTGACCATGGCCAGCAATAAAGCCACCCCCACGGGGATCCATGCCTCGATGTTGTGTCCTAATCGACCCATCGCGCCACGGTGTCCTCCCATTCACCCCGTGCCGCCAGTAACCAAGCTGCCGCCGCACGTGCAGCCCCATGGCCCCCTCCCACTGGAGACAGCCAATGAGCCACCGCCCGGATCTCTGGGGGAGCTTCGGGCACTGTCAAGGCCAATCCGCACCGGCGCAGCGTAGACAAGTCCGGCAAATCGTCGCCCATATAAGCCATCTGCTCCCAGTGTAAGCCCAACTCCCCGAGAATTTCCTCAGCCACCTTTCTTTTGTCATGGACCCCTTGATGGACTAGAGAAATTCCCAGTTCCTGCGCACGCAAGGTGACCACGGGAGAGCGCCGTCCGGTAATCAGCGCTAATATCAATCCACTATTCTGTAGCAGCTTGAGACCGAGCCCATCGCGCGCATGGAAATTTTTGATCTCTTCGCCACGCTCGGTGAACGTCAAGGCTCCGTTCGTCAGAATCCCATCCACGTCAAACGCAACCAGACGAATGCTCCGAGCTCGGTGTGCGAGTTCTTTTTGAGTCAGTTCTATCATGCTACCTTAGACAATGCCATGGCGCATTAAATCATGCATATTGAACGCCCCCACCAGTCGCCCGTCATCCACTACGAACAAGCCAAAAATACTTCGCTCCTGCATCAGTGTAGCTGCTGTAGCAGCCAACTCGGCAGAATCCGTCACCACGGGGTGATGGCTCATCCATGAAGCCACCCGATCCGTCAGCAAGGTCGCCGAACCTTTCTCCAGAGCACGACGCAAATCGCCATCGGTAAACACCCCCAACATCTGCCCGGTATCCTGCACTACCGCAGTCATTCCCAAACCTTTATCGGACATTTCACGCAGTGCTTCTCCCACAGTGGCCTGATGAGTAACTTGTGGAACCTGCACGCCTTGATGCATGATTTCCCCCACTGTAAGAAGCAAACGCCGGCCTAAAGCCCCTCCAGGATGTGTGCGCGCAAAATCTTCCGCAGAAAACCCGCGTGCTTCGAGCAAGCTCAATGCCAAAGCATCACCCAAAGCAAGCACCGCAGTGGTACTGGCGGTAGGTGCCAAATTTAAAGGGCAAGCCTCACGCGCAACCTTCACCTCGAGATGAACGTCCGCAAGCCGCGCCAAACGCGACTGTGCATTGCCCGTAATCGCCAACAGAGCTGTTCCGCGACGCGTGAGTAAGGGAGCGATGGCCAGCAATTCCTCACTTTCCCCCGAGTTGGATAAAGCCAAAAGCACATCTTCTGCGACGATCATTCCCAGATCGCCATGGCTGGCTTCAGCAGGATGCATAAAAAATGCCGGACTCCCCGTACTGGCCAGGGTCGAAGCAATTTTCCCGCCGATATGCCCCGATTTTCCCATCCCGCTCACCACGATACGTCCACGGCATCCTAAGAGCAAGTGATGTGCCGCCATAAAGTTCTGGTCGAGTTGTAAAGACAACTGGTGCAGCGCATCAGCTTCAATCTCCAAAACCTCGCGTGCCATAAGCAACAACTGCTCACTTGACAGGGGGGGAGTGGATACAGGGCGAATTTTTCTCATGAGGTGATTATACTTGAGGACAGAAGCCTGTGAAATGAGGAAGCACAGACTTACTCCGCAAGTTTCCGTTCAAATCCATGCCAAAATAATACTTTCGCGGATGATCCGCTGAATCATTGAACCAACCCGGACAAGTTTGTGACCGATACCCTTGAACTGATTTTATTGTTACTACTGCTTGCCGCTTTCAGCGTTGCCTTGTTTCGCGCCTTACGACTACCCGCCATGCTGGGGTACCTTTTGACAGGCATCCTCATCGGACCTCATGCTGCCGGATGGATTCCGCCAGGCACCGGCACCCAGAATCTGGCCGAATTTGGCGTGGTATTTCTGATGTTTACCGTAGGTCTGGAATTCAGCTTGCCGCAATTGATCGCCATGCAGCGCACCGTCTTCCGGCTTGGCAGCGCGCAGATGGGCCTGACCTTCCTGCTGGTCTACGGCCTCAGTTGGGTCGCCGGAATTTCGTGGCAAGGAAGCTTGGTGTTTGCTGGCGCACTGTCCCTATCGTCCACTGCCATCATCTCTCGTTTGCTGACCGAACGCTCCGAACTGAAATCGCCTCACGGTCAACGCATTATGGGCATGATGCTATTTCAGGATCTGGCTGTGGTGCCATTGCTGGTCCTCATTCCCGCCTTGGGCAACCCTACCGGACAACTTCCCACCTTGATGTTGATGGCGGGACTCAAAGCCATACTATTGCTATCGTTGCTGCTGGGTATTGGCAAGAAAGGATTGGGGCACTGGTTCCACTGGGTAGCCCGCCAAAGATCGTCCGAACTGTTCCTGCTGAACGTCCTGTGGGTCATCCTCTTCATGGCCTGGATCACCCAGTATGCCGGATTATCCCTGGCTCTGGGAGCGTTTGTTTCAGGAGTATTGCTGGCGGAAACCGATTATCGTTACCAAGTGGAAGACTATATCAAACCTTTCCGCGATGTCCTCCTTGGCCTGTTTTTTATTACCATCGGAACCTTACTGGATGTGGGCATCGTCATCCATTATCTGCCCTGGGTCCTAATCACTCTGGTATCGCTGTTGCTCGCCAAGTTACTATTGGTATATGTACCTGCCCGCTTGCTTGGGGAACAGGACTCTGTTGCCCTGCGCAGCGCATTGGCCATGGCTCCAGCAGGAGAATTCGGCTTTGTCCTATTGGCCCAAGCTCAAGGCATGCGCCTGATTCCAGAAGCTCCGCTGCAGGTGATTCTGGCAGCCATGCTCATCAGCATGGTGTTATCTCCCTTTATTTTGCTGATGAGTGATCGCATCGTGCTCTTTATATGCAAAAACGAATGGGCACTGCGTGCCGTGGCCCTACACGAACTTGCGGCACGAAGTTACGGTGTTCAACGCCATGTGATCGTCTGTGGATACGGCCGTAGCGGTCAAAATCTGTCACGCTTTCTGGAACAAGAAGAAATCGCTGTCATCGCTCTGGACAATGACCCACAACGGGTGAGAAGCGCCTCTGAAGCAGGAGATTCCGTGGTATTTGGAGACGCCAGTCGCCAAGAGGTCCTGATTGCTGCAGGACTCCATCGAGCCTCGGCAGTCATCGTCAGCTTTTCCAATACTCCTCTGGCACTGGCCATCATCGCCTTGGTGCGGGAACTCAAACCGACCATCCCAGTGATCGTTCGTACCCGCGACAATAGTGATCTGGATCGTCTCAAGGAAGCAGGCGCCGCTGAGGTGGTTCCGGAAATTCTCGAGGGGTCGCTGATGCTGGCCAGTCATGCTCTGCTCGAACTCGGCGTCCCTCTGGCGCGAGTATTGAAACGTATTCGTCAAGTGCGTGCCGAACGCTACCAACTGATGCGCGGGTTTTTCCATGGATTGACCGATGATTCCACAGAGAATAATCGCCTCGATCAACCGCGACTTCATAGCTTACCTATACTGGAAACCAGCCATGCCAGTGGCAAGAAACTTCAGGATATTCCACTGGCTCAGTGGGGTGTGGAAGTCACCGCCTTGCGGCGACGTGGGCTCAAAGGGACTCATCCTGAGGGAGAAACCCGTCTTGAAGCCGGTGATATCCTGATATTGCTGGGATTGCCAGAAGCTCTGGTGCAAGCCGAAAATTGGCTGACCCAGGGACCATAACCCACCAGCGATGGCTGCTCACCTCCCCCCCAC
>VFSW01001489.1_pt1 | contig 35794 bp, 58 predicted proteins | sample 5358111 | NCBI WGS metagenome assembly VFSW01 (sample SAMN11554181, study PRJNA540505) | mine drainage metagenome | isolation source: sediment from site ElyBrook_90M | place: USA: Ely Copper Mine, Vershire, VT | collected 2017 | reverse complement strand
TGCCGCAGCACGTTCGTCAAGTGACGAATGACATGCGTCAGAACCGCCCAGGCGCTAAGGTCATCCCAGTCGACGACAACGCTGACGTGGAAGTGGCCGACATTTTTAACGGCATGATTCGCCACATTGAGTACATCTCTGACGCTGATGTGGCATATGACACGGCCTGCGAAAATCAGGTGTCTTACGGCGAAGGCTACATCACGCTGTACACCGAGTATTGTGACGAAAACACGTTCGACCAAGACATCAAAATTGGCCGTATTCGCAACAGCTTTTCGGTTTACATGGATCCTTTGATCCAAGACCCCACGGGCGCGGATGCCAAGTGGTGTTTTATCACTGAAGATCTGACAAAAGCAGAATACGAGCGCCAGTACCCAGATGCTGCGCCTATCTCTACGCTTCAGTCCCTTGGCGTGGGTGACCAGTCAATCAGCAACTGGCTCAACGAAGACACAGTTCGCATCGCTGGCTACTACTACGTTGACTACGACAAAACAACCCTGAACTTGTACCCTGGCAATCAGTCTGCCTTTGTAGGCACGCCTGAAGACAAGATGCTCAAGGACATGTTTGGCAAGCCAATCAAAAGCCGTGTTTCTGAGCGCCCAAGGATCAAGTATTGCAAGATCAACGGGTATGAGATCCTTGAAGAAAAAGAGTGGGCTGGCAAATGGATTCCCGTGATCCGTGTTGTTGGCAACGAGTTTGAGGTTGATGGCCGTCTTTATGTGTCTGGCTTGGTGCGTAATGCCAAAGATGCCCAGCGTATGTACAACTATTGGGTGTCTCAAGAAGCTGAGATGCTGGCTCTGGCCCCCAAGGCTCCGTTCATTGGCTACGGTGGCCAGTTCGAGGGCTACGAAGACAAGTGGAAAACAGCCAACACGAACAACTGGCCCTATCTGGAGGTCAATCCTGACGTTACAGACGGCCAAGGCGCAGTCTTGCCACTACCCCAGCGGGCACAGCCGCCAATGGCCTCCACGGGCCTATTGCAAGCCAAATCGGGCGCATCTGAGGACATCAAATCCACAACCGGCCAATACAATGCCAGTTTGGGCATGGGTTCCAACGAGCGCTCCGGCAAAGCCATTTTGGCCCGCCAGCGTGAGGGTGATGTAGGTACTTACCACTATGGTGACAACCTGACCCGTGCCGTGCGCCATGTGGCTCGTCAGTTGGTGGACTTAATCCCCAAGATTTACGACACACAGCGCATTGCTCGCATCATTGGTGAAGACGGCGAGACTAAGATGGTCAAGATTAACCCTGATCAGCCTCAACCCGTCAACAAGATTGTCAATGAGCAAGGCATTGTGATTGAGAAGATCTACAATCCTGGCGTTGGTAAGTACGATGTGGTGGCCACAACTGGCCCAGGCTACGCAACCAAGCGCCAAGCGGCATTGGAAGCCATGGCTCAACTGCTTCAGGGCAACCCGCAATTGTGGTCTGTGGCTGGCGACTTGTTTGTCAAGAACATGGACTGGCCTGGCGCTCAAGAGATGGCCAAGCGGTTCCAAAAAACCATTGACCCCAAATTCTTGTCTGATGATGAGAACGATCCAACCTTGCAGGCGGCGCAGCAACAAATTCAGGCCATGGGCGCTGAGATGGAGCAGATGCACCAGATGATCCAAAATGTCGGCAAATCAATCGAGATGCAAGACTTGGAGCGCAAGGAATTTGAGGCTCAGATCAAACTGTATGATGCCGAGACTAAGCGGATTGCCGCTGTGCAGGCCGGTATGTCTGAAGAACAAATCCAAGACATTGCCATGGGTGTTGTCGCTGCGGCCATGGAATCGCAAATGGCAATGGTTCCAATGATCCGTGATGAGAATCCTGAAGCTGAAATGATGGCTCCGGAACAAGAAATGATGCCTCCCGAACAAATGATGCCTCCACAAGGAATGCCACAATGAAAGCCGCAGACTTTATCGGAATCTTATTCCTAGCTCGTGATGTCACGCACAGTGTTCACTTGAACACTCGCAGTTACAGCAAACATGTGGCGCTCAACATCTTTTATGACCGCATCATCGGCGCGGCTGATGACTTTGCCGAAGCCTACCAAGGCCGCTACGGTCTGATTGGCCCCATCACCCTGCATTCGGCCAAGAAAACGGCCAATGTAATTGAATTTTTGCAGGACTCACTTGCTGAAATTGAGGCTGCAAGATACGATGTGTGCGATAAATCTGATACATCGTTGCAACAATTGATAGATAATATCGTTGAGATTTATCTGCGCACGCTGTACAAGCTCAAATTCTTGGCATAAGGAAACATCATGGCTAACAAATATCAAGGCGCGGCTGACGCGCAAATCAAAGTTGGCGGCGGCAAGCTGTATGGCGTGTTTGTCTCTAGCACATCAAGCGGCACTTTTGCTCTGTACGACAGCGCAACTGCCAGCACCAGCGATCCTAAGATTGCAGCGACTGTGACCCCCGCAGCAGGCGGTCAGTACTTAAGTTTTCCTGCTGGCATCTGGTTCAGCAACGGTCTATACATCGACATTGCAAACACCATCGAATACACTGTCGTTTACGAATAAAGGTTAAAACATGGCCGTCTTTCTCTCCCCTGTGGGCGGCGTTGCGGCCCAGTTCTTTACCAACACCGGCGCAGTTTTGACTGGCGGTAAGCTGTACACCTACGCGGCTGGTACAACATCTCCTTTAACTAGCTATACAACTAGCGCAGGCACTGTCGCCCGCACAAATCCAATTGTTTTAGACGCTGCTGGCCGAGTGCCCGATGGCGGTGAGATATGGATTACATCAGCGTCTTATAAATTTGTTTTAAAAGATTCAACTGATGTATTGATTGCGACTTACGACAATATCGTTGGTATTGGCGCGGCATCCGTAGTTAACTACACTGGAAATGGCACAACTACGGTATACGCAATTTCTGGAAGCGTAACTGATGTTTATATTAACGGCATATATCAAAACAGAAATACTTACACCGTTTCAAGTGGTACTTTGACGTTTAGCGAAGCGCCGCCGGTTAACTCTGTTATTGAAATTTTGTATACCTAATAAGGATTAGTCATGGCCAACACAAAAATTTCTGCGCTAACCTCCGCAACGACCCCGTTAGCGGGTACAGAAGTTTTACCGATTGTTCAGTCAAGTGCTACTGTAAAAGTCGCAACTAACGATCTGACCGTTCGTAATATCCGCGCAAACGCAACAACTGGTATTTTGCAAGTCACTGGCCCCGCGGCTGCTTCAACCCGTGTGGCAACTGTTCCAGATGCTAATTTTACAGTTGCTAGAACTGATGCCGCCCAATCATTTACTGGTGATCAAACATTAAGCACCGGCAACTTAGTTATTGGCACCTCTGGCAAAGGCATCGACTTTTCTGCCACACCAGGCACAGGCACAAGCGAGTTGTTGGCTGACTATGAAGAAGGTACTTGGACACCTACTTTTTATGGTAGTGGAACAGCGGGCGCATATACACCAAGTGTTTACAAAGCAACTTACACAAAAGTTGGAAGGCTTGTAACTGTTCGTGCTGATTTTACATTTAGTGCTGCATCGGGTGGTACTGGAAATGTTCGATTAGCAGGGCTTCCTTTTAGTTATAGCGGTCAAAGCGCCATGCCAGCCGTTGTTTCTTCTGCTTATGTTGATACAACAACAACTAGTGGACTTGGGTTGTTTTTTAATCAGGCTTCTTCTGGTACAAGTGCAGAACTTTATATGTACCAATGTCGTGATGCTACAACCCAAGAAGAAGTCCCAATTTCTGGCATTTCAACAAATTCAAGAATTGCGTTTGTTCTCTCATATGAGGTTTAAAAATGGCTTTAACTAAAGCAAGTCACTCAATGATTTCAAGCGCCAGCGTTTACGTTGACGACTATATCCCGCCTGGCACAGACATCTCAACAACTAACTGCGCCCCTTTTATTCAGGCCGCAATGGATTCAACTGGTGGCCCTGTCACTGTTGTGTTTGGTCAAGGCAAAGAGTATCGAATTAACACCCCTATTTATTTCAAATACGGGCGACAAACTCTTTATGGGCGAGGCGCGGTGCTTCAATCCTATGGCGCGGCGGCAATTGATTCTCAATATGAATCTGGAACTGTTTATCCAGCGTATTCACAAATCCATGACATGACCATCGTAGTTAAGACTGCTTTGTCGGATGGAGTTAATTTTCGTTCTCAATATGGATTTTGTTCTAATGTTTATGTTTATCTTACAAATGACAACCAAGCTGGTTGGAATTTGTTGGAATCTCAAACAGGCGTAACTTCAGTTTACTATGCACAGTGGATTAACTGTGGGTGTGTTGGCAATATCTATACTGGTAAAGTAAACCAAACTGGTTGGTATTTTCAACAAGTTGACCAACGAGGCCCTAACACAAATACCATTATCAATGGTAACAACACTGGCTTGACTTTGGGCATGAGTGTTCGAGGTGGCGGTAATAACATTTCGGGCGTTTGTATTCAGGGAACTAACACTTGCATACTTGTAAGCAATTTAAGAGGTGTTGATGGCGTTGGTTGTTCGGCTAACAACATTACTGGTTTATATCTTGAAGGCGATGCAGGGGCAACTGGTGTTGAAATTACTGGCCAAGCATCCGATACAGTTGTTTTATTTGGTTTTACAACTGGTTTTTCTGGTGGTAATTTGTTTGTTGACAATGGTATTCGTACAGTCAAATTGCAAGTTGGCGTTATGAACTTGCAAGGTGTCAAATTTCCAGCAACTCAAAATCCATCATCTAATCCAAACACTCTTGATGATTACGAAGAAGGCACTTGGACTCCAGTTGTCAAAGGTAGCAGCACTGCGGGGACTTATGAATTAGCACTTGCTGAAGGTAAATACACCAAAGTTGGCAACACAGTTGCAATCTCTTGTCGAATTAAAGCCGCATCTTCTGTAACTGGCGGTGGCACTGGTACTTTGACTGTGTCTGCTTTGCCATTTACATACAACGGCAATTTAGCTGCTGCGGAGGCTTTTGTAAATGGTACTTCTTTTACTGGGTCGTATGCTGCGGTTCAAAAAGTTACAAGCGGCGTTTCTGGAGATTTAGTTTTATCTGGGGTTGCTAACACTGGAACAGTTACAGACGTACCAATTGCAAACTTTACAGCAGATGATGTGATTGAATTTTCATTCACTTATTTTGTTTAAACCGTGCCAGTTCGGACAACTGGAAACCTTAATGTCTGATTGGATGATCAGATTGGAAACAAGGAAATATCATGTTAGAAAAAGTCACCTCTGTCGATCTGATTGAAGTTGTTGAATCTGGCGTAGTCCAAGTTCGCACCAAAACCGCTATTAAAGAAGACGGCGTTGAAATCAGCAGCAAGTTCCACCGCCACGTTGTCGTGCCTGGTGCTGACTACAGCGCTGAAGATGCTAAAGTGCAAGCAATTGCGTCTGCTGTTCATACTGATGAAGTAATTGCTGCATACCAAGCATCATTGGTTGCACAGCCAGAGTAATCTGGTGTAAGATTAAAACAACCGTATCGGCGAGGTTCACCGAGGAATCCAAGGATTCATAAAAAATGACTGAAGAAGTCCAAGCCCTAGCGGAAGTAGACTCCGCGCCAACCACGGATGTGACGGCCACACCTGAAGTTGCTGAAAGTACGCCGGAAGTCGCTGAGAACCAAGTCGAACAAGCCACAGAGGAAAAGAAGTACTCCCAGGCTGAAATTGATGCGATGATCGGCAAACGCCTCGCAAGAGAGCAACGTAAGTGGGAAAGAGAGCAAGCAAATCGGTCTGCGGAATCGCAAATCGTGAAAGCTGCACCAACTGCGTCCGTTGACCAGTTTGAAAGCCCTGAAGCCTATGCGGAAGCAATGGCCTATCAGAAAGCTGAAGAACTATTGGCCAAACGTGAAGCAGCCAAGCAGCAATCAGCCGTTCTCGAAAGCTATCAAGAGCGTGAAGAGCAAGCGCGGGACAAGTATGATGACTTTGAACAAGTCGCCTACAACCCCAAGCTACCGATCACAAACGTGATGGCCGAAACGATCCAGTCTTCGGACATTGGGCCTGAGTTAGCGTACTACCTTGGCTCAAATCCAAAAGAAGCAGATCGTATCTCACGCATGACGCCACTCGGTCAGGCGAAAGAGATTGGGAAAATTGAAGCCAAATTGGCATCAGCGCCCCCAGTCAAGAAAACAACATCTGCGCCCGCGCCGATTTCTCCTGTCACTGCACGCTCCGCTGGAGCAACAGTTTTAGACACTACAGACCCTCGCTCTGTCAAGAGCATGACGGCCTCGCAGTGGATTGAAGCTGAACGTGCAAGACAGATTAAGAAGCTGCAAGCACAGAACCGCTAAAACTTTGACTTTTTTGAAAGGACTGAAATGTCTAATAGTATTCTGACGATCGACATGATCACCCGCAAGTCTCTGGAAATTCTGGAGAACAACCTTGTTTTGACACGTAACGTGAACCGCCAGTACGACGACAGCTTCGCTGTTGAAGGTGCTAAGATTGGTTCTACCCTCCGTATCCGTTTGCCCGACCGCGCTCTGGTGACTGACGGTGCCGCTTTGCAAGTGCAAGACGACAACGAACAGTACACAACCTTGACCGTTGCCAGCCAAAAGCACATCGGCGTCAACTTCACATCTGCTGAATTGACCATGCAATTGGACGACTTCGCTGAGCGTGTGTTGAAGCCTCGTATCAGCCAGTTGGCATCTTCTATTGATGCTGACGTTGCTAACGCCTACTTGGGCATTGGTAACTCTGTTGGTACACCTGGTACAACTCCTTCTACTTCTTTGGTCTTGTTGCAAGCCCAGCAGAAGCTGAACGAGAACGCTGCTGTGATGTCCCCACGTTACGCTACCGTGAACCCTGCTGCTAACGCTGGCTTGGTTGAAGGCATGAAAGGTCTGTTCAATCCTACAGACACTATCAGCAAGCAATTCAAGAACGGCATGATGGGCACTGGCGTGTTGGGCTTTGATGAAGTCAACATGTCTCAGTCTATCAAGCAACACACCACTGGTACACGCGCCGCTACTGGCACTGTGACTGCTGCTGCTGTGACTGCTGAAGGTACTGCTACCTTGACATTGACCGTTGGTTCTGGCGAGACTATCGCTGTTGGTGACGTGTTCACCATCGCCGATTGCTACGCTGTTAACCCACAGACTCGTGAGTCTACCGGTTCATTGTTCCAGTTCGTGGCTTTGGCTTCTTCTACCAGCACCACAACTGCTACTGTGACTGTTGCTCCGATCTACTCGGCTAACAACGCTTTGGCTACCGTGAACGCTTTGCCTGGTAACAACAAGGCTGTCGTGTTCGTGGGTGCTGCTTCTAGCCAGTACGCTCAGAACTTGGTTTACCACAAGGATGCCATCACTTTTGCAACTGCTGACTTGCTGTTGCCCCAAGGTGTTGACATGGCTGCTCGTGCCGTTCACAACGGTATCAGCTTGCGTGTTGTGCGTCAGTACGACATCAACAATGACCGTATGCCTTGCCGTATTGACGTTTTGTACGGCTACAGCACGATCCGCCCACAAATGGGCTGCCGTATCTGGGGCTAATTGATTGGGGCTTCGGCCCCTATCTCTGTTCTTAACATTGAAAGGAAATTATCATGGCTCTCCCTAATGGTGCAGGTGGTTATCAACTAGGCGACGGTAACGTCGGTGAAGCACAACTGTTTGTGCAAGGCGCTCCTACTGCTTTGACTGCTGCCGCTACTGCGACAGCGGCTCAATTGGCAAATGGTTTGTTCACGTTCAACGGCACTGCTGGCAACTTGACTTTGCCTACCGTTGCTGACCTCGAGGCTGGTATCAGCAGCGCGGCTAAAGTGAACGCAGCATTCGACTTCTTCATCGTCAATACTGACGGTGCAGACGCTGTTACGCTGGCTGTTGGCACTGGCTGGACAATCGTCGGCGCTGCCGCTGTTGCTTTGTCCACTTCTGCTCACTTCCGCGCCCGTAAAACCGGCGACGGCACTTGGACTGCATACCGCATTTCCTAAACCCAATGGGGCTTCGGCCCCTATTTTTAAGGAAATATCATGGCTACTAACACCAAACCAATTGGCGTTGCTTACGAAGACCAACAGCTTGACGGCGCGGTCATGGGTAAGAGCGGCGGAACTGCTGGTTTTTTCGGTTCTACACCGACAACTAAACCAGCCGCTAACACTGCTGCGCTGACCACAATCACGTCTACTGCACCTGGCACGCCAGACTATGCAATTCAAGACTTGACTCAGACCACTCCTTTTGGTTTTGTTACCAAAGACGAGGGTAATTCAGTTCTGGCGGTGATTGCAAACTTGCAAGCCCGTGTGGGGCAGTTGGAAACTAAACTTCAGGCTCTTGGCTTGTTGGCTTAAACCAAATGGGGGCTAATCACCCCCATTTTTAAATTATGAACATCACACTCGTACACCCCATCCACGGCGCTAAAATTGCAACAATGGAACTTGAGGCCGAAGCTGATGAACAAAACGGCTGGACTCGTTATAATCCAGACACGCCTTCTGAACTTGACGAAGCGGCTCCTGTGAACGTGCTGGAAGTTAAACGCCGTAGAAAAACCACTGCTGAGGTTTAAACATGACAACGTACACCGCTGGCCAACAAATCGAACGCGCTCTTAGGCTTCTCGGTGTGCTTGCTGAAGGTGAGACGCCTTCTGCGGCTACGTCTCAAGACGCTTTGATGGCGCTCAACCAGATGATTGACTCATGGCAGACCGAGCGTCTGTCAGTGTTCTCTACGCAAGATCAAGTGTTCACATGGCCTGCCAGTGCGATCAGCCGCACGCTTGGCCCATCGGGTGACTTCGTAGGCAATCGCCCTATCTTGTTTGACGACGCCACATACTTCAAAGCGCCCAACGGTGTGTCGTATGGCATCAAATTTATCAATCAACAGCAGTACGATGGTATTGCTGTTAAGACCGTAACGTCCACATACCCGCAAGTGATCTTCGTCAACATGACGTATCCCAATGCGGAAATGTTCATTTACCCACGTCCTACGCAGGACTTGGAGTGGCACTTCATTTCGGTTGAAGAACTCAACAACCCCGCCACGCTGTCCACAGTTTTGTACTATCCACCAGGCTATCTGCGTGCGTTCACGTACAACTTGGCCATGGAGTTTGCCCCTGAGTTTGGCGTTGAGCCAAGCCCACAAGTGCAGCGCATCGCGATGACTTCTAAGCGTGACTTGAAGCGCATCAACAACCCTGACGATGTGATGGCGCTGCCTTACGCATTGGTGGCCAACCGCCAGCGTTTCAACATCTATGCCGGTAACTACTAATGAAGACGCCGATTCTTGGCTCTACATACGTCACCCGAAGCGTCAATGCAGCAGATGCTCGGATGGTCAATCTGTTTCCAGAGATTGTTCCCGAGGCCGGTAAAGAGCCAGCGTTCCTGAACCGCGCACCTGGCCTCAAACTGCTCAACGCAATCGGCGCTGGCCCGATCCGTGGGCTGTGGGCTTTTTCGGCTAGCGACAGCACGGCGTTTGTCGTGTCAGGCACTCAACTCTACAAGATCACACCTACTTATACAGCCACACTAATTGGCTCTGTAAGTGGCAATGGCCCTGTCAGCATGGCTGACAATGGCACGCAGTTGTTTATCGCTTGCAACGGCCCCAGCTACATCTACAACAATACAACTGGTGGCTTTGGTGCGATCACTGACCCTGATTTTCCAGGTGCGGTGACTGTCTGCTATCTAGACGGCTACTTTGTGTTCAACGAACCAAACAGCCAAAAGATGTGGGTAACCCAGTTGTTAGATGGCACGTCCATCGACCCGCTTGATTTTGCCAGCACCGAAGGCTCTCCTGATGGCTTGATTGCCGTAGCGTCTAATTTTCGCGAGGTGTGGGCGTTTGGTACTAACTCAATTGAAGTCTGGTACGACTCTGGCGCGACTGACTTTCCCCTCCAACGCATCCAAGGCGCGTTTAACGAACTTGGCTTGGCCGCGCCTTACTCAGTGGCCAAGATGGACAATGGCTTGTTCTGGCTTGGCCGTGACCGCCGTGGCCAAGGTATTGTCTATCGCGCAAATGGCTACACTGGCGCACGCATTTCAACGCACGCTGTCGAATGGCAAATTCAGCAATACGCTGACATGACAGACGCCATAGGCTATACATACCAGCAAGATGGTCATAGCTTCTATGTGCTGATTTTTCCTAGTGCCAACACCACTTGGGTTTATGACGCCGCAACTCAGGCATGGCATGAGCGTGCAGGATTTTCTGCCGGCAATTTTACGCGCCACCGCAGTAATTGCCAGATGGCGTTTAACAGCAAGATTGTTGTGGGCGACTTTGAAAACGGCAACATTTATGCGTTTGACTTAGATGACTTTAGCGACAACGGCGGTATTCAAAAATGGTTGCGCACATGGCGTGCATTGCCTACTGGCCAAAACAATTTACACCGTACAGCCCAGCACATGATGCAACTCGACTGCGAGTCTGGTGTAGGTTTAAATGGGTATGTTCTACCCGAAGTAATTTATCTTGAAACTGAACTTGGAAATTATTTAGTTACAGAATCTGACGATTATTTAATTGCTGATCAAGAAACAGTTGCGACTCAAGGCGCTGACCCTCAAGTCATGCTTCGTTGGTCTGATGATGGCGGCCACACATGGTCAAATGAGCATTGGGCGTCCATGGGCAAAATTGGCCAATATTACAAGCGCGTCATTTGGCGTCGCCTTGGCATGACTGTCAAACTGCGTGACCGTGTTTACGAGATATCCGGCACTGACCCCGTGAAGATCGCCATCATGGGCGCAGAACTTATTCTGAGTCCAACCAATGCCTAGTCCTAACGCTACGCCAACGCCGATCACGCCGCCGCGAGTGCCGTTAATCGACCCTCGGACGGGGCTGATTGACCGTGCTTGGTATTTGTTTTTCTTGTCGTTGCTTAACGCCGCCACAATTGTTGACGATGGTAACCTTGGCACTGATACAGTTTCCTTGATTGCGTCTTACGATGCCGCTTTGCAAGCATTGGCGCAGAATGTTGACACCCAGCCTTTGCCGGTTGATTTGAGCGCTGAGTTAACCAAACAAATTGAAGCGGCTGGATTGGTTAATGAATCGTCTGCGTTGCTGTCTCAAATCGCTGAAATGCAAAAGCAATTAGAGGCGCTTAGTTTGTTGCCTCCGCCCACGCTAGGTACAGTCACTGCTGTAACAGCCACATCGCCCGTGGTGTCGTCTGGCGGCACTGCGCCTGACATCAGCATGCCTGCGGCTAGCACATCGGTAAGCGGCTATCTGACGTCAACTGACTGGAACACATTTAACAACAAAGCGCCAGCCACTAGCGGCACGTCTATTCTGTACGGCAACGGCACTGGCGGATTTAGCAACGTCACGATTGGCTCTGGCGTCACATTTGCAGGCGGTACGCTGTCAGCGACTGGCTCGGGCGGTACTGTCACGTCAGTGACTGGTACTGCTCCTATTGCGTCCTCGGGCGGTACAACACCAGCAATCAGCATTTCTCAGGCTAGTACTTCTACTAATGGTTATTTATCCAGTACTGACTGGAACACGTTCAACAATAAACAGCCCTCTGGCACATACGTCACGTCTGTTACCGGTACGGCGCCTGTCGTGTCGTCTGGTGGCACAACACCGGCTATTTCGATGGCAGCCGCTAGCAGCTCAACCAACGGCTATTTGACCTCAACCGATTGGACGACATTTAACAACAAAGGCTCTGGTACTGTCACGGCTGTTTCTGTTGTTTCGGCAAACGGCTTTGCAGGCACATCAAGTGGCGGCGCAACCCCCGCGCTGACGCTGACCACTAGCATTACTGGCTTGACCTACGGCAACGGCACGGCTTTGGCCGCCGCCACAGTCAGCGCACCGTTGACCTATTCGGCAGGCACATTGGCCATCACGCAGGCCACGACATCAACCAATGGCTATTTGTCTAGCACCGACTGGAACACGTTTAACAACAAAGGTTCGGGCACAGTTACCTCGGTGACCGGCACTGCGCCAGTTGTTTCTAGCGGCGGTACAACGCCAGCAATCTCTATGGCGGCGGCCACAACGTCTGTCAACGGTTACTTGACATCGACCGACTGGAACACGTTTAACAACAAACAGTCCACATCAGCACCAGTCACTTACACCGCCAACTTCAGTGTTGCGGTGACTGACAACTGGATCATCAACAACAAGTCTGGCTCGTCTTGCACGGCCACGCTTCCTGCGGCGTCCTCATACACTGGCCGAGTGTTGCACTTCCAAAACTATCAAGCGCAGACGTTGATTTCGGCGTCAAGCAACGTAGTGCCCTTGGCTGGCGGCGCGGCTAGCACATCAATTCTCTTGGCAAGCGCCGGAGATTCTGCGACACTTGTGTCTGACGGCTCTAATTGGCTGATGACACAATACGTGCCGAATAATATTCTTCTTTTGGAGTAAACCATGACAGTCACCGTCAAAGTCCTCGTACCGGCAAAATATGCCGAAAACGCACAAACAACCCAGTACACAGCGACTGGCGTTACCGCCATTATCGACAAGTTCACCGCGACCAACATCAGCGGCTCTGCCGCCACGATCTCTGTCAACTTGGTGACAACTGCTGGCTCTGCGGGCAACACCAACTTGATCACCAAGACCAAAACTTTGCAGGCTTCTGAAGTCTATACGTTCCCTGAATTGGTTGGCCAAGTCCTTGGCGTTGGCGACTTTATCAGTACAATCGCAGGCACAGCCAGCGCCATCAACATTCGTGTTTCTGGACGTGAGGTGACCTGATGATTGAACACCACTTTAGCGCGGGGGTATATGCCAAGGAAACACGTATTCCTGCTGGGCATGTTCTTGTGCAGCACAAGCACAAGTTCGATCATTTGTCGATCCTTGCTAGTGGTTCAATTGAATTGATGGTCGATGATGAGCGCAAAATTATTCATGCGCCAGCTTGTTTAACCATTGAAGCAAATAAACATCATGGCGTAAAATCGCTTACTGATGTTGTGTGGTATTGTATTCACGCCACCAATTGCACCGATACAGACGAAATTGATGAAGTATTGATAGTGGCGGGCGATGATACGCAAGCCCGTGAACTGGCCCAGTGCCTTCAGGAGTAAATTATGCCATGGATGATACCCGCCGCGATTATTGGCAGTTCTTTGCTTGGTAGCAGTTCCGCTAAAAGCGCCGCTTCTACGCAAGCCGCCGCCGCAGATCGCGCTGCTGAACTTCAAAATCAACAGTTCCAACAAACTCGGCAAGATCAAATGCCGTGGCTTAAAGCGGGCGAAGGCGCGTTGAATAAACTTGTTGGCGCGGTAGACTATCAGAAGTTTGGCATGGATCAGTTCCAGCAAGACCCAGGCTACGCTTTCCGTTTGTCTGAAGGTCAAAAGGCACTTGATCGTCAAGCCGCCGCTCGTGGTGGTTTGATCTCTGGCAGCGCTTTAAAAGCAGCACAACGTTACGGTCAAGACATGGGTTCGCAAGAATACATGAACGCATTTAACCGCTACCAAGCCGAACGTAGCGCTATGTTAAACCCCTTGCAATCTTTGGCTGGTGTTGGCCAAACAACTGCCGCCAATCTTGGTACGATGGGTGCGGCTAACGCCGCCAACGTTGGCAATTTGCTTACTGGTGGTGCAGCGGCTCAAGCGGCTGGCCAAATAGGCGCAGCAAACGCGTTTACTGGCGGTCTTGGTACTTATTTAAATTACACAAGCAACAACAATTTGTTAAACGCTTTGCGTAAGAATACGGGCAGCAGTTCGTTAATGAGTGAACCATACCCAGGCTATAACGCCGAAGTTGGCTTGTAAGGAATAAAAATGGCTATTGATCCAAACATTGCTCTGGGCGTCAGACCTTTAGAGTTGTCCAATCCTTTGGCGCAGTACGGCCAAATCGCACAAATTCAAAACGCGCAAAATCAAAACGCCATGGCGCAACTTCAAATGCGCGAAGCCGAAGCAGCGGCGCAAGAGAAAAACATGCTGCGCAGGCTAGACCCTACTGCTGCTGATTACGAAAGTCAATTATTTAAAGTTAGCCCTCAGTTGGGCATTAACTTTAGAAAAGAACAAGCTGCAACAGAGGCAAGCAAAGCCGCAACAGCGGCTAGCCTTGCTAATGCAGCAAAAGCAAAACAAGAGCTATTAGGCCAAGCCTTACGCGATATTAGCCAGCGCCCATCGGACGCTAATATTACCGCGCATACAGAAGACATTCAGGCGTCGCCGTTATTTTCCTTAGAAGAAAAAGCAAAAGCCGTAGCTACACAACAGACTTTGTTGGGGATGCCATTTGAGCAACGCCAAGCATACCTTGCGTCTCAAGGTGCTAAGGCTAGCGAATTAAAACCTACAACGCAAACAGTCAATCGTGGTGGCGCTACAGAAGTTATTCAAGTGCCTGCCTTTGGCGGTGCGCCCACCACAATTGGATCTTACGCAGATGTGCCTTTGCCCGCCAACGTGCAAGCGCAAAAGATTCAAATCGCCCGCGAAGGCCGCGCACCGTCCGCGCCGTCAATCACGTCAATTGTTGACCCAACTAACCCAAATCAAATGATTGCTGTTGACGCCCGCCGTTATCAAGGTGGTGGTGCTGGGTCGCCCGGTGTTATTGGTGTGGGCGGTAAAGAGCCAGGCGCCGCGTTGCGTGCAAATAAAGCTGAGGCTGGTAAGACACAACTCGCTGATGATTTGGACAACTTACGCACTTCGTTTGAAAGACTTAATGAAATGCGCGCCATTCCAAGCACAGGCCGCAATGTTGTATCTAATCTTATGTCTGCTACACAAGCGTCAGGCGTGGGTCAATTACTGGGCCGTGCTGGCGGTACAGAAGAACAAGTTGAACGCGACGTCATTAACAGCGCGCGCATGCGTTTGGTTAACTCGATCAAGAACGCGACCGGTATGTCTGCACAGCAACTTAACTCCAATGTTGAATTGCAAACCATGCTTAAATCACTTTCTGACCCTGGTCAATCGGTTGAAGCCGCGTTGCGTATTATTGATGACATTGATAACGCATACGTTAAAGGTAGCGGCGCGTTGCCAAAACGAGGTCAAACGTCAGCGCCTGTTGTCGCGCCTAACATTGACGCCCTTCTCAAAAAATACGAAAAGTAATTATGGCCACACTTGAACAACTCAGCGCAGCGTTGGTCAAGGCCGATGCTGCGGGCAACGCCGAAGATGCCAAAGCATTTGCAGACGCTATTCGTCAGATGCAAGCCGCATCCTCTAGCGGTATGCCTGTTGGCCGACGAGGTAGTTTAGTTAGCCAAATTCCAGGCTACGATGGCCCTATACCCGCCGCGCCAGAAGCACCGCCAAAACGATACGGTGGCCCGTTGCCAGAAGCAATAATGGCGCCTATTGAAACGGCAGTCGCGCTGGGCACTAGCGCCATTACCGCGCCTATCGTTGAAGCCGCAAAAATTGGCGGTACGCTTTTTAGCGGCAAGTACGGCACGCAAGAAGGTATCAAAGCAGGCGAAGCCGTGGGACGTAAAGTCCAACAATTTTTTCAGCCCGCTATAAGCCCAACTGCCCAAGGTCAAGTTGAAAGCATTGGAAATGCGCTAGCCAGCACTGGCCTGCAAGGGGTTCCAATGAATGTGTTGGGCGATCTTCAGCGCGGCATAACGCCTGCGTTGCGCGCTACTGCTGATACCGTTCGCGCGCCTATCGCCGCCCGTGCGGAAAAAATACAGCAAGGCCGTATTGAGCAAAGCTACGCTAACGCGCCAATGATTGAAGCTACGCAAGCTGCTCAACGAATTGGTGGCGCAGTCCCACCCGCTATTTCTAACCCAACAAAAGCTAACGTCATCAAAGGCAAGTTAGTTGGTCCTGAACTTGAGTCACAGTTTGCTAAAGCCAACGAAAATGCGGTGACTGAAAAAGTCCGTAAAGACCTTGGCATTAAAGCAAACGAAAAACTTATCCCTGAAGTGGATGAAGTAACTGGAAAATTAAACATTGACAGCCCAATCACACGGGCGGTTGAAGAAGCCAGTAAGCCATACGAAGTCATTCGTAAAATGGACGCGCTTATTACGCCCAAGGAATCTATTGACGCGCTAGAAGCGCTTAAAAAACAAGCGCCTATTGGCGGCGATGCAAAGACCGCAGCAATTAACAGCGTCATTGATGACGCGCTAACAAAACTGCAAACAACCACGCCAGGCGCATTTTCTGGCGTAGGCGGCGCACCTGTGGCCGTGGGGCGTAGTGGCGCGGCTATATTGGACGACATTCGCTCTTTGCGTAGAGACGCCCAAGCTACCCGCAGAGCGCAAAAGATTAACCCTGATCCGTTGGCGATTGCTAAAGCAGAAGCCCAAGAGTCCATCGCTAATGTTTTAGAGGGTGTTATTGATGCCAACGCACCTAACCCTAAAGTGTTGCGCGAGTTAAGAGAAGCGCGGACACGGATTGCACAAATTTATGAGCATGAGCGTGCTATTAACTACGGGCAACAAAAAGTTGACCCGCAAGTGTACGCCAAAATATACGAAGAACGTAAAGGTGGTATGACGGGCCTTAACGCGGATATTGCTAAAGCCGCGTCTATGTTCCCCGATTACTTTACATTGACGCCCGCTGAAGTTAAAGGCTTACCCCGCATTACACGCGGTGGTATTGGCGGTGCTATTGGCGGCGCTTTGGGTGCGCCTCTTGGCGTAGGCGGTATATTGGCTGGAACAGCCGCTGGTATGAGTGTTGGCGGCGTGGCAAGCGGTTTAGCCGCCAAACGGATGGCCACGCCTGCATACCAACGCGCCAACGCTATGCCTGCTGACTATCGTCCTGTCCCACTAGGTGCAAATCCTGCGGACATCAACTACGCGCCTAATCAAATGGTGCCGTATAACTTTGCTCAGCAGACGTTTGAGGCGCCTAACTTTGTAATGCGAGGTGGTCAAGCTGAACCACGTGTTTCGGTTCAATCGCCTGAAATACCAACTAATGCTTTGGGCTATAACCCAAATGTTCCGTCTACTGCCCAAGTGCAAATGAACCGACTCCGCGCTGAAGATGTTATGGACCGTAACTTTGTGGCGCAACGCGTCGCAGCGCAAGAAGCACAACAGGCAGCCGCAGAAGCCGCCGCACGTCAACCCGCCCGCGGCGGCGCGATTTTAGAGGTTGACCCCGTTACTGGCAAGATTAGCATTGGTGCAGAAGGCGGCAAAGGTCTTACGCCCGCTACTCAGATTATTGAAAGCACTGGCAAAAGTTTGCAAAGCGCGGCGGATCTGTTGGCGTCTGGCAAGTCACCCGCTTTGATGACTGCCGAGCAAAAGATTGCTTGGAACAAAACCAAAGTTGATTTGGCCGAAGTAATGCCTAGCATGAAGACGTTGAGCGACAAAGCCATTGCCGCCAAAATGCAAGATCGCGCATGGGTGCAACAGTCTTTGGACAAAGCGCAACAACAAGCGCGTGCATTTGAAGAGATTGCTGCTCGTGCGGCTAACGAACGTCTGCGTCAAGAAGCCATCATAAAGCGTGAGCAAATGTTGGACTTGGCAGAACAATTGCAAGATGCTCTGGGCGCGCGTCCAGTCAAACGCGGTGGCCAAGGCCCCAAGACGCGCAACTTCCAGCGCAACATGTTGGCGCCAGAGCAAGAGATTCAGAATGCTTTGGCCACCAGAATTGATTTAACCGGCATGGCGAACAAATAATGGACTACCAAGTTTTATTCAACATCGCCATAACCATCGCTGGTTTCTTCGGCGGCTGGACGCTTAACCGCATCTACATGGCCATCGACCGGCTTGATGGCGACGTGCGTAACATGCCGCTGACCTACGTCACCCGCGATGACTACCGCAACGACATGCGCGAGATTAAAGACATGCTCGGCAAAATCTTCGACAAACTTGATGGTAAGGTTGACAAATGAATGCGCTGGCTATTTTTCACACTGCTGTTGCTACTATCAAGGGCTACGGCCAACGAGGCGTGCATCGTCTCAGACTTCTATGGTCTAAGTTGGATCGGAAACCCAAGTGAGCGCCACCAGCGTTTGTCGCAATGGTTGACCACAAACGGTGAGAGATGCAATAGCGAGCAGTTGGTAAGCATTTGGAATAATTTGGCCTTATGGGCAGGTGTTGCGGATAGCGGCGAACTACGGCAGAAAATACTGTATTACTACGCCTTAGCAGTTGAGAGGGAAAAGAAGTGATCAGTTTTGACAAATACTACCCTGTCGTTTTCCCGTCAATCTGGCCAACGCAATCCGACTTGTTTGCCAAACGAGTTGAGCGATTGGACGCCGAACGAGCGCTCAACGTGCAGATTGAAAAGCAAGTCAAGAAGTTTCACCAGTACGAGTATGAGATATACCAGTACCGGATGCGCCAGGTAACGCTTAACATTGAAGTTGAGAACCAGAGGCGGCAAATAGATCAGCTAGTGTAGGGGGTGACATGGAAACAAACATGAGAGAAAAACTTACATTCTGGGTTACGTTCATGATCAGCGTGACCCTTTGCTTCTCTGTATTGGCCATGGTCATGGCGTTCCTGCTCGGCCTGTGGGCCAAGGAAGTGGACAACGGCGAGATTTTCAAAATGATCAGCCCCGCCTTCAGCACCCTGATCGGCGGCATGATTGGCTTCTTGTCAGGCATCAAACTAAACCAAACCGAGGAAGAAAAGAAATGATCGGACTAGACGCGCTTCTAAACGTGGGCGGCAAGCTCATCGACAAGTTGATCCCTGATCCCGAGGCCAAGGCCAAGGCGCAGTTGGAACTGCAAAAGATGGCGCAGGATGGCGAACTGGCGAAGATGGCCAACGAAACCAAACTGTACGAGACTGAGCAAAACAACCTCACAGAGCGCGTTAAGGCCGACATGGCTAGTGACTCTTGGATGAGCAAGAATATCCGCCCTCTGACGCTTGTATTCCTGTTGGTGGCGTACTCTGGCTTTGCCATCGCGTCCATCTTTGAATACGAGACGCGCGGCGCCTACGTCGAGTTGCTGGGACAGTGGGGCATGCTCGTCATGTCGTTCTACTTTGGCGGCCGCACCATGGAAAAGATCGCAGATAGGGTTAAAAAATGACACCACACTTTACGCTCGAAGAACTGACTCACACCGATCACCGTGAGTTTGACAACACTCCAAATGAAACAGAACTTGCAAACATTAAAAGACTGGCCGAATTTCTTGAAGACATCAAAGAAGCACTTGGCGGCAAGCCCATCATGGTCAACTCCGCCTTTCGCAGTAAACAAGTCAATGATGCTGTGGGCAGTAAAGATACTTCTCAGCATCGCATCGGCTGCGCTGCTGACATTCGTGTTCCCTCTATGACGCCAGACGAAGTGGTGCGCGCTGTCATTGCTTCGGGTTTACCCTATGATCAGATCATTCGTGAGTTTGACCGCTGGACGCATGTGAGCATACCCAACACGCCAGAGGCCAAACCACGAAAGCAAGCCTTGATCATTGATAAGGCTGGGACTCGGGCATTTGTTTAGACAGTGTGCGGTACGCCTCAATCGCAGTCTTGAGGTCGCACTGCAACTGCTGAATGACGTCGTCCTGTTCGCACAGTTTGGCGTAAGCCTCATCGGCAAACTTGGTCAAGTTGGCCTGGCTCCATGTTGCAAAGTCTGGTCTGTTAGTCATTGATTTCTTTCTTTGACGGCGCGTCTAGTTCAAGGCGGTAATATTTAGCTGGCATCTTGGCGCTCTTGTCCAAGTGTTTGCGCAGCCATTCAATGCCTCCGAGTTCTTTGAAGATCATCATGTGACGATCTGTGAGTCTGATCTGGCGTCCTTTAAGCGGTTCTGGTGGTTTTGGGCGTGGCACGATGTTGAAGTAAGTTTTTGGTTGTTACGCGGCGATTCCAGCATGACTGGCAATGCCATTTAGATCCCATGTCGATGCCGCCTTCGGGCGGCTTTTCTGTCTGGCACTTGGCGCAGAGTTTAAATTTGTGCAAAATGTGCTTTCTCAGGTGGGGGCGGTTGCATGCTCTCGGACGGCGGCGTCCAGCCGTACTCACGCCAGCGTGCCTGCACGTCTGAGCCGCGCTGATAGTTAAACGTGCGGTCGTGCAGACCTTTGCTTGGGTAGGTTATTTTAGTGCCTTGGGGTGGTGTCCAATTTATCATGGTTGTATTGCTCCTTTGAGTAGTTCTAGTCTCTCCCGCGCAACGCGCAGGGTGTTGTAGCGCTGGTGAAGGCGCTGAAGCATGGAGACGCGCTTGGCGCCTTCACGTTCTTCGTTGAGCAGTCTGAGGACTTCGTCTTCGCTCAGGCTGCTTAATTTGTTGTTAAGGCTGCGCCAGGTGTCGTTCAATTTTGTTCTCCAGTTCAGTAATGGTGGCTCTGACGCGCATGAGGGCGCGGATGGCCGCGTTGGCGTCGCGCTCTCGGATGCGTCTCTCAGCCTTGGCTATCTTTAGCTTGGCTTTCCAAAGGTCTATGCGTTTCATTTGAGCGCCTCTATGAGTCCGGCCAAGCCGCCAACGCGCTGGCCATCGATAAAGATCTGCGGCATCTGGCGCACGGGCAAGTCTTCTAGCACTTCAGAATGCGCCTCGATGTCCATCTCGACGTAGTTGATGTTCTTAGCCCGCAAAAGCTGTTTAGCTGACGTGCAGTTGGGGCACTTTTGCTTGGTGTATATCAAGACATTCATTTCTTCATTCCTCTAATAATTTCAGCAGGCTCATGCGGGTCATAGAACCCAATGCCTTTATCAAGTTCGTCAAACACTTTTGCTACTTCCTCCAGCACCTGATTGCGTTGCGGCGTAGGCAAGTCGTAGTAATACGGCTGGCCAATCTCACGCAAGATTTGCTTGCCAAGGTTGCTGTGCTTCTCGACGTCGTTGAAGGCTTCGTCTTCTTCGGGTGTCCAGTCAGTCATAGTGGGGCGTCCTCAAAGTTATCAGGGTTGAACTTGGGCACTTTATTGCCCTTGTCCTTGGGGTTTGGGAATGGTGGGAATGGCCACATTATTTAAGTTCCTCCATAGCAATGTCAGAAATGGCACGCTTGTCGTGAAGCGCCGCCCAGATGCGTTCGTCAATCGTTTTATTGGTCAGCATCACATAGCACCACACAGCGTGTTTTTGCCCGCTGCGGTGCAGACGGCCAATGGTCTGCTCGTACAACTCCAGACTCCACGGCAGTGACAGAAACACCATGTGACAGCCGCCGTGTTGGAGGTTGAGGCCGTGGCCTGCTGACTTTGGATGGACGGCCAGTAGCCTGACCTTTCCAGCATTCCATCGCTCAATGGCGTTGTCGTCGTCAAGGGTTTGCAAGTGTCCAAAGCGCCTTCTGAGTTCGGCAAGTTCTTCTTGGTAGGTGTAAGCAATGATGGTGTTGGCATGCTGGTTCTCGTTCAGTAGTTCTTCTAATCTTTCAAACTTGTGCAGGCTGTACCAGACAGGCTTCTGATCGACCTTGAACTTGCCAGGCGACTCAGACGGCGCCGTAGTCGTGTCGTACACAAAGCCAGACGCCAGTTGTTGCAACTTGCCCGTCACCACAGCCGCGTTGACTGCCGTGACGCCTTCCAGCACAAAGTCTTTCTTCATCTTGTTATAGGGCGTCAGATCCATATCGCACTTGACCTCGACAGTATGCAAAGGCGGCAACTTGTCCTTATACTCACCTGCCTCCAAGACAAATGTGGCAGGCTTAATCACGTTCATCACCTTCTCAAGCGCGCCAACACGCGGCGCCCATTCGCCAAAGTCTTTGTTGATCAGCACGAAGTACTGCTGCATGAACGCGCCCTTGGAACGGCCAAGCAAAGACTGGTCAACAATCTTGCACTGACCGAAAACGTCTTCTAAGCCGTTGCTAGTGAATGAGCCAGTCAAGCCCCAGCGCGTCGTCATGGGGTCAACAACTTTCAGAAACGCTTTGAAGCGTGTGCCCGATGGGTTTTTAAGTCGTGTGAGTTCGTCAAACACAACGCCATCAAAGTTCAGCTTCTGCTCGGCCAGCCACTGCAAGTTGTCGTAGTTGGTGACAACCACTTGGGCGTTGGTTTTGAGCGCCGCCAAGCGCTGTGCAGGCGTGCCAACGCACAGAGCCATGCTCAGGCGCTCACCCCACTTGGGACGCTCGACTGGCCACACATCAGTACAGACGCGCTTGGGTGCCAGCACCAGCCAGCGCTTGACGTGGCCGTCGCGGATCATCTCCCACATGGCTGTCAGCGTGATGGCAGTCTTACCAGCACCGACTGGCGCCAAGATCATGGCGCGGTCATGCTCGTAAAGAAAGTCAGCGGCTGTCTCTTGATACGGACGCAATGAAAGCATCAACTTGTTCCTTAGTCCAAAGACATGCGTAGTTTTGACGCAACAGCATCATGTCGGTCTCAAATAATTTCTGGAGCGCAGACAGTCTGCCACCTTTGGTTTTGAGTTCCACAAACCATGTTTGCCCATCGGGTAAACACGCAATGCGATCTGCTACACCTTTGCGTCCAGGCGAAGTAAACTTCCAAGTCCTACCGCCGATGCGCTGCACCGCCCAGTCAAAATAAATTTCAATTTCTTTTTCACGCATGCCGCAAAGTATACATGTAAAAAAGATTTGCACAACAATTATTTTTGTGCTAATATCAAATCTCATTAAACGAAAGGACAGTAAAGTGATCGAACCAGCATTCCCCGCTATGCACTTTGACTTAGCAGACAACGAGCATGGCTTGACCATGCGTGACTACTTTGCTGCCAAGGCCATGCAACCTTTAATTGTTAGCTTTACAGTTCAAGATATAAATTGGACGGCCAAACAAGCGTACAAAATAGCAGACGCAATGATGGAGGTACGCAATGCAGCACAGTAACATCGTAGGCGGCTCAACAGCCAAGCGCGTGATCAACTGCCCAGGCAGTGTGGCGCTGGTGCAGAAGATGCCGCCCAAGCCCTCTAGCGAACACGCCGACCGTGGCACGCTCTTGCACAACATGATGGAAGAAATCCTCGTGTCAGGTGAAGCGCCAGAGTCTTTCATCGGCGCACGCTACAACGATCAGATCCTTACGCAAGAATTGATCGACGAAAAAATCAAACCCGCTATGGAGGCTCTCGATGCGATTGACCCCGATCAAACAATGGAGTATGAAGTCGAAACTCTCGTTGGTTTTGGCGATCTGTTGCCTGGTGTGTTTGGGTCTACTGATCTTATTGGCCGGATTGGTAATCGTGCCGTTGTGTTGGATTGGAAATTTGGTGATGGTGTCATGGTTGAGGTGGAAGAAAACCCTCAGTTGATGTTCTACGCCGCAGCCGCCATGCGTACCAAAGAAGCGCAATGGGCGTTTGAAGGCGCAACAGAGATCGAGATGGTCATTGTTCAGCCGCCTGAAGTGCGCCGCTGGGTGACAACGCCTAAGCGCATCGCCAAGTTTGAACTTGAGTTGGTGCAAGCCGTCAAGCAAGCCATGAAGCCTGACGCGCAATTGGCCGTCGGCGATCACTGCCGTTGGTGCGCTGCTAAACCTATCTGCCCCAAGATGACCGGTGCTGTTGATCGCGCTTTGAAGGTGCAGATCGAAGCGTTGCCTGCCCAGCAAATCAGCACTTATCTCAAGAACGCTGACATGCTTGAGGACTGGATTAAAGACCTACGCGCCCTTGCATTGCAGATGCTTGAGTCTGGCGCTAAGTTGCCCGAATACAAACTGGTGGCCAAGCGTGCCATCAGGTCATGGTCGGATGAGGAGAAAGCGAAAGTCGCTTTGTTCGCATACGGCCTCACAGAATCTGAAGTGATGGAGTCCTCTGTCGTCTCCCCTGCGAAGGCCGAGAAGGCGTTGAAGAAACGCAAAATCGGCCTACCAGAAGACCTCGTGGTCGCCATCTCGTCAGGTAACACTTTGGCAAGCGTGGATGATCCACGACCCGAAGTGATGCTCTTGGGCAAACAGTTATCTGCTGCCCTTTCTAAACTCCAGTAAAGGAAAATCATGTCTAGTCTAGTAACCTTCTCTCAAGCAAACTTGCCCGCCGTTTCAACCTTGTCTAGCGCTTTGCGTTCGATCCAAGCCGAAGTCGGCCCAGCCGGTGTTGTCATCCTTAAGATGGACAAAACTGGTCACTGGGTCTTTGGCGCAGATCAAACCGAAGTTGAAGACGACGCTGTTTGGGCTGTCAATCCTTTCTCTTTCGTCCACGGCTTTATTGCTTGGGGCGATGGCGAAGTGTTGGGCGAGAAAATGACCAGCGTTAGCAATCCCTTGCCTGCTTTGGATGAGGCACCCCCTCAAGCCAAGAAGGGTTGGGAGAGCCAAGTTGGTATGTCGCTCAAGTGCATCAGCGGCGAAGACAAGGGTATGGAAGCACGCTTCACCACCACGTCAGTGGGCGGCAAACGCGCAGTTCAAACCTTGGCTGTTGCTCTGGCCGAGCAAGTCGAGAAAGACCAAAGCAAGCCAGTGCCAGTCGTGCGTCTGAAAAAAGACCATTACAGCCACAAGTCCTACGGCAAGATTTACACGCCAGTCTTTGAGATTGTCGAGTGGGTCAGCATGGATGGTGAGGAGCCAGCCTTGGTCGCACCTGAACCCGAAGCAGCGCCTACACGTCGCCGCCGTAGTGCTTAATTAAATAGGGGGCTGTTAAACCAGCGTTCGAGGATGGTGACTCACAGCTTTTTCTGGTTTTCCGTTGTGATTTATTGAAGCCCAAATCGAAGCCCCCGCCTTTATGGAGAACGGAATGAGTTATACCGAGAGAAAAAAACAGCCTAGTTATCAGGGTTATCTTGACTATGATGACAAACGCGCACTTAATCGGCGCATAAATTTTTTAACGAAAAAAGATCACATAAATGCCTTTGATCGCAGTGAGTTGACAGCGTTGCGTAATGCCTTGACGGCGTTGGAATTTTGGCAAACCCTTGACGCGGCGGGCAAAGAATATGTCGATGCTTTGGCTTGATTTCGAGACACGCAGTCAATGCGACCTACGCTCTAAAGGCGTATACAACTACGCGCAAGATAGCACGACTGACGTTTTAATGATGTCCTACGCTTTCGACGATGAGGAAGTGGTGACGTGGGTGCCCAGTCAACCATTCCCCGAACGCGTTCGCAACTACACTGGCCAGATCAGGGCGCATAACGCCGCGTTCGAGCGTCTGATCTTTTGGTACGTGTTGCAGATCAACTTCAAGTTGGAGCAGTTCTACTGCACAGCCACACAAGCCCGCGCCAACTGCGCGCCTGGCAGTCTGGAGGACGTTGGCCGTTTTGCTGGCGCGTCCATGAAGAAAGACCACAGAGGCGCGCAACTGATCCGCCTTATGTGCGTGCCGCCATTCAAAGACTCACCTGAACTCATGGCCGAGATGATCCAGTACTGTGAGCAAGACGTGCGCGCCATGCGTGCTATCAGTCAGGCCATGCGTGATTTAAGCGCCGAAGAATTAGAAGACTACCACGTCAACGAGCGCATCAATGATCGTGGCGTGTTGGTCGATGTGCCGCTGTGCCAAGCGGCAGTTAAATTTGCCTCCGATGAACTCATTGAGATCGAACAGATCGTCAAAGAAGTCACCGCCGGCGCAATCACCAGCGTCAGGTCGCCACGCATGCGTGAGTGGGTGCTTGAGCGCGTGGGTGATGAAGCCAAGAAGTTGATGGAGAAGGATGGCAAGTACTCCATTGACAAAACTGTAAGACTTAATTTACTAACAATGGAGAACCCCGATGAAGTCCCTGCCGATGTCCAAGAAGTTATCCAATGCGCCGACGATCTCTGGGCATCGTCTGTGGCTAAATTCGCCCGACTTGCATGTTTGGCGGATGAAGAGGATCAGAGGGTACGCGGAGCGTTCGTATTTGCGGGAGGCTCAGCGACTGGCCGCGCCAGTTCTTATGGCGCCCAAGTCCACAACTTCACACGCAAGTGCGCAGACGAGCCAGAAGCAGTACGCAACGCTATGGTTAGGGGACACTCAATCGTGCCTCGGTATGGAAAGCGCGTTACCGATGTACTTAAAGGAATGCTCAGACCCGCGCTCATTCCCGCAGCCGGTAAGCATTTTGTCGTTGCAGACTGGGCGGCCATCGAAGCGCGTGTCAATCCGTGGCTCTCAGGCCGAGGCGACGATAAATTGGAACTATTCCGAACTGGGGAAGACGTCTACAAAGTCAATGCTGCTGCGACATTCAACATTCGCGTCGATGACGTTAACAAGGATCAACGACAGATTGGAAAAGTACAAGAACTGGCTTGTGGATTCGCCGGTGGGGTTGGGGCTTTCGCTGCTATGGGTCGGGCTTATGGGATCAGCTTACCTGAACCTGTCGCCAAACGCATGGTTGATGGCTGGCGGCGGGCTAATCCTTGGTCTGTCCCTTATTGGTCTGCTTTGGAGGAGGCTTATACCCGCGCAATGAGGAACAAGGGGCGTGAATTTAAGGCTGGCCGTATAACATATTTGTTTGATGGCTTGCACCTATGGTATGCCCTACCCTCTGGCCGCATCTTGTGCTACCCCTATGCCAAATTGGAATCGGAGGGCGTCACCTATGCCAAAGCGGCATGGAAGCCCGCGCAAGATGCAAAAGAATGGCCGCGTGCAAGACTTTGGAAAGGCTTGGCGTGTGAAAATGTGACGCAGGCGGTCGCCAATGATCTACTCAGACATTCCCTCAGACAACTCGATGACGTCGTGCTTCATGTGCATGACGAAATTGTTGTCGAGACAGCCGATTCAGAAGCGGCAGAGAATTTAAAACGTGTGATGTGTACAGCGCCAGCGTGGGCAGATGGCTTGCCCCTGGCCGCTGAAGTTGAAACTATGAAAAGGTATGGCAAATGAACTTTCTTGAATTTTTAATGTCTTTGGCTCCCGAGGGTGAGACTGCGCTGATCGTGCGTCAGAAACCCATGCTCAAGGATGGTGAGTTGCAGTTCCACGCAGACGGCGCGATCAAATGCACATGGCCTGCCATGTTGCCAGACGCCAAGATCAAAAAAGACTGGGCGATCTACGGCAACACCGCGTCGTTTATTGTTGACCGCTTCAAGGATGGCCATGTGTCAGCATCCGCCGCCAACTGCGAGTATGTGTTGGTCATGGTGCTTGACGACGTTGGCACGAAGGCCAAAGTGCCACCGCTTGAGCCGACTTGGAAAATTGAGACATCGCCCGGCTCGTTCCAATGGGGCTACGCCTTTTCAGAACAACCCACAAAGGCCGACTTCAGCGCGGCCATCAAAGCCATTGCCGATGCAGGCTACACCGATGCAGGCGCCATCAATGCCGTGCGCAACTTCCGCCTGCCCGGCTCGATCAACCTCAAGCCTGGTCGTGAGAACTTTGCCGCCAAATTGGTTGAGTTTGAACCTAAGCGTGACTTCACCCTTGATGAGATCTGCGACGCCCTTGGCGTTGTTCCCGCGCCTGCCGACTCTATCGGCGTGCGTCCTATTCGCTTGTCAGACGATGGCGCTGACGATGTGATGGCATGGCTGTCAAGCCAAGGTCTGCTTTTGTCCAAGCCTAATCAAGAGGGCTGGGCTGGCGTGATCTGCCCCAACTCTGCCGAGCATACCGACGGCAACCCAGAGGGCCGCTACATGCCCGCCAATCGCGCGTATTGCTGTCTGCACAGCCATTGCCTTGACATTGACTCAGGCGTGTTTTTGCAATGGGTGTCAGACAATGGCGGCCCCAAGCACGCGCCTGGACTACGTGAGGAATTGCTGACCATGGCCATGGATCAGGCGCTCTCTAAATTGAACCCGACCGAGGCGTTCCCCGATGCTGGCGCTGCCATCGTCGCCGAGGTTGAGCGCAAGGAACTAGGCCGCATTGAGAAGGAAGGCTGGTGGGAGCGCTTTGCGTACATCCAAGACGATGACGCTTACTTCGACATGAACGACCGCCGTGAGATCGGGCGCGGTACTTTTAATGCTTTGTTCCGCCACATCTCATGCAAGTCAATCCACAATCAGCGCAAGATCGAGGCGTCTGTCTGCTTCGATGAAAACCGCCAAGCCAAGGGCGCGAAAACGCTAGTCGGCGTGACTTACGCCCCCGGCGAGACAATTCTTTGCGCCCGTGAGGGTCTGGTCTACGGCAATCGCTGGCGCGATGCCCGCCCGTCCGTGGCCGCCGGTGCTGACGCGTCCCCATGGCTCAAACACGTCGAGCGCATGATTCCTGACAGCATTGAGCGTGAACACGTCCTCAATGTCATGGCGTTCAAGTTGCAAAACCCCAATATCAAGGTCAATCACGCCGTGCTGCACGGCGGACACCCAGGCTCAGGTAAGGACACTATGTGGGCGCCGTTTTTCTGGGCGATCGGCGGTGAGTCGCTCGGTAACGTCAAGAAGCTCGATAACAAAGACTTGTCAACGCCGTGGGGTTATCACCTAGAATGCGAAGTGCTCATCATTAACGAGCTGCGCCAACCCGAGGCGTCTGACCGTCGCGCCCTTGAGAATAGTTTGAAGCCCGTGATCGCCGCCCCGCCTGAGTTTTTATCAATTCAGCGTAAAGGTTTGGCGCCTTATGAGGCCGTGAACCGTTTGCAAGTGGTGGCGTTTTCTAATGAGCGCATGGCCATCACAATCCCCTCTAATGACCGCCGTTGGTTTGTTTTGTGGTCTGACGCCCTTTGCATGGAAGCTGACGCCGCGTCTCGCATGTGGGCGTGGTACAAGTCGGGCGGGTTTGCATCCGTGGCGGCGTGGCTCGCGTCCCGTGACGTGTCGGCGTTCAATGCTGGCGCTGCGCCTCCCATGACTGAGGCCAAGGCCATCATGGTTGAAACCGGCATGAGCGGCGCTGAGTCATTCCTTGTTGAAATGATGCGCGCCCGTCTGGGTGAGTTTGCCTCTGGCGTGCTGGGCGGCCCGTGGCAATCGACGTGTGACCGTCTCACCGGCGTGGCCCCTGCTGGCATGAAATTGCCCGTGGCGGCCCTGTTGCATGCGTTCCGTGAGGCGGGCTGGGTTGACATGGGCCTGCTCAAATCGCGCGCTCATACGACTAAAAAGCACGTTTTTTGCGCCCCTGACATGGTCAATCGTTCCAAGTCAGAATTAAGAGACGCCTGTGAGCCTGACGGCAAGTCGCCGCTCATGAAATTGGTGAAGTAAAAAAAAGGCCCCTGTGAAGGGGCCTGTGAGGTGTGGCAACTGCTACAGATCCAAAAGAATCGCTAACAGCCCCGCCAGTATAAACGCGATTGTCAATAACATTGCATGGCCTCCATTGCGCCACGGTTAAGCAACCGGCGCGCCTGTGGCCCCTCGGCCATGGCCGCCTTATATTCGTATTCCTCGGCCCTGCCGCGTTCGTGGCGATAACCTAAATCGATGTAGTAATGTTCGGTATAGGTTAAGGGGCGAAAAGGCGCCAGCGCCTCGGCGATTGTGGGGTGTGTCATGATGTAAGCCATTCCTCATAAGTTTTTAAAGGCGCGCCGTTGCGCGTGATGTCGCCGCCCTTACCATCGTCAGCACAAGCCAAGTAAATTTGATATTCCTGGTCATTTGTGCCTCGGGCTTTGGTTTGCCATGTGTCGAGCGTTTCGAGGTTCATTTGAGCGCCTCCGATAAGATGCACTGAGCCATGTCAACGTCGCCCAGCTTTAAGGCGTCCAAGGCTTGAATAATGGCCTGTCTTGGTGTGATTTTGCGCGGCTTGGCCATAGGCACGTAATCCGCGTCTAATTCCTCTAGCACTTCAGGCGCGCTGCCGTCGTACATAGCGGGCACGGCGTCATAGTTGGCGCATGCGTGGGCGCATTCAACCATGCGGCGGCGCTCATTCAGGCGGATATAGGCGCGCAAATAGTCGCCCGTGGTCATTGTGGGGTTCCACTTCGGATAGTCACGCTTTTCGCTGACGGCCTTGGCCTTGGCCGGTTTGTCAATAGCCGCGCGGTATTGCATAGCGCGTTCAGGTTTGCATTTAACTTTGACGCCAGAGTGTGTAAATTCGATCATATTAAACGTCCCAATCCTCAGTTGATAATTTGATGTTGCAAAAGTCGGCATGTGCCTTGTTTGTATGTTCGCGCACCAACGCGCAAATGGCGTCGATTAAATCGCGATCTACTAAGTCATTCATTGTGAAAGTGGCGAACGGCTCGGCGGCCACGCCCTCAGGCGTGAATGCGTTGCCTCGGTGAAACGTCACCGTTGTTTTGTCATAGTGCTTGGGGTCTGTCATAGTTTTTTAATCCTATAGTCTGAGGGGTTGTAATCCTCTAAAAAGTTGTTTCGCGCGGCGTGTTGCATGTCATCGAGAAAACCCGCCAGTTCCTTGGCGGCCTCGGCGTAAGTGGCAAACTGCACCGGCGCCATGCCGTCATCTGTCCAAGTGTTTTCCCATACATTGAGAAAAGTCAGGGTTTGCACTTCGTAGGTCATCTTGGCACCTCTACGTCACGCGCTGCCACGTATCGGTTAATAATTCGCGCCTCTGGATAATCGGCGAATAGATCGTTTTCAGCTTGAGGCATGGTTTGCGCGGCATATTCCGCAAACTCGGCGTGCCATTCGTCGTTAGTGTTTTCGTAATACTCAAATAAAAAAGTTAATGTTTTCATGGTTTATCTTTCGCCGGTAACGGTTGCAAAGTGAACTTGAGTGTTTGAGATGCTCTGGGCGACTTCGCGCCGTGGCATGGCTGGCAAGTGCCAAGGCACCACGCTTTCGTCATTGTCATCAAGCAACAGATAAAGCACATCATCAAACGTGGCGTCTTTAGGGTATTGGAAAAGCCATTCATCAAGGGCGAACTTTTCAGACGTTTTCATGCTGTCTCACCTTTAAATTGTTTTACGGTTAAGTTTTTGGCGAAATATTCGCCGCCAGTTTGTTTAAAACATGAATAAACGGCCTCACCGCCAACATGGTGCGACGCCTCACCAACTAGGAACGCGCCGCGCGTTTGCGCCCGTGGCGGCAACACCTCCAGCATTTGCCACCACATATTTTCAGTCGTGGGAATCCACGCGTCAGGCGCGGCCTCCATCGCGTCCCAGAGGTTTTGCCATTCAAGTTTTTCAGCCATGTTCAATCCCTCCAGCCAGTCATGTCGGCGTAAGTTTTCCAAGATTCCAAAATGTGCGCGCCGTAGCGCGGGCGGCGGGCACAGATGTTCACATATTTCATTTCAGACCGGCGACGGGCGGCGCGTTCAATTTGCGCGGCCTCATCAAAGGTGTTGCACTCAATGATCAATTTGTTGGTTTTGTTTTGAGCATGGCCCCAGCCGCTCATGAATTTGTCAGTCATAGTTACATAGAACATGGTTTTAACTCCAGAGAATGTCAAAGTAGGCCAACGCGCCCACGGTCAAAAGTAGGCCAATGGCCACGGCGGTGAGGATGTCGTAAAAAGTGTGTTTCATGCTGTCTCTCCAATGATTGAGGGTGAGCCGGTGCAAATGCAAACAATAAATTGAGCGTTATCTAACGCGCACGCGATAAGGTTGCGCCCAGTATGCGTGAAGCTGTCAACGCGCATGGCGCGGCCTTGAACTTGAATGATCTGGCCAATTTTGTACTGGCCTTTAGGGATGAATGCGAATCTCATGGTTTAACCCCTTTTGTAGTGAACTGGGCGTTCGTATAGGCCGCGCTCATCGCGATAAACACTCACAAAGTGGCCGTATCGCGTGCCGTCATCAAACGTCAAACTGAGCGTTTGATCGTATGCAATAGGGCGCAAATCCCACATGTGGGAAATATTCTCAGCTTCTAAAGCTTCGCTGAGCGTTTCGAATTTGTTTTGCATAAGGTGCCTTTCGTTTACTGTATTGAATGGAGGCCAGCGCATGGCTGGCCGGTTTTATTTAAGCGATAAATTCTGGGTGATTTGTCACGCCGAAAGCCAGCGCGTGAGCGCGCAGCGCGTCGGCGCTTTTCTTAGATCGGGCGGCGCGAATGAGCGCGGAAATAGCGCGCGCGACGTAGTCAGAACCTAGACCGGCGGCGGCGTATTTGTTAATGATTTGCAATTCGCGAATTTCAGATTTTGTCATGATGTGCCTTTCGTTTACTGTAGGTTTTACTAAGCGTTTTTGACTTAGTGCATGCATTGTAAAACAATTCTTTGCACTTTGCAAGCATGTAAACAAATAAATTGCAAAATAGTTTTGTGTGCGGCGGTGTGCGGAATGTGTGCGGCGTTTGCGTGCCTTGATGACCTACGCTCAAAGCCCCATGCAATATGGCTTTTTTCTGTTTGTGGGTGAATGTGAGTTATTAAAAAGGTCATCTATAAAAATATGTATGTGTATGTAAGTAAGGCGTAAGGCTCTCGAGCTGGCGCGACTGAAAAGTGCCGGAACAATGACCCACATGACCCACAAACCGAAAACACAAAGTTCGTTACTTTTCCGCGCGTCATGACTGTGGGTCATTGTGAGTCATTAAAAAGTCATGACCCACAATGACCCACAATGACCCACAAAGCCATGTGACGCGCAGCCATGCGGACAAAATGACCTGGTGCAAAATGGCCGCGCAAACCATGACTCACAATGACCCGCAGCCAAAAAGCATTTTGACCAGGAGGGGAGGGGGTAGGGCCGGCGGCAAAGGGCCAACGAAAACGTAGCGCTTGCAAACAATTTTTATTTTTTGTGGAGTCTGCAAACGCCACAAAACTTTTTGCGGAGTCTGCTTTTATTTTTAGGCTCCACAAATTTATTTTTTGTTGTAAACTCACAACCACTCGCAAACGCGCAGGAGAACACATGTTCCATTCGATTCCATTTACACCGCGCAAAGTCGAAGCGACAGAGTCGCGCTTGAAGGCGGTATATGACGCGGCCAAACTTGGCCTCAAAGGCGACGCACTGGCGTTAGCCGCAGGCATGCTGCCTATTGAATACAGACAACTCACGCAACTTGACCCCGTGGTGGAACTCGCCGCGCAAAAGGGCAAGGCAGACGGCGAGATCGAGTTGTCCCGCACGCTTCACCAAGCCGCCGCAAATGGCGACGCCAAGGCAGCGTTAGAAATCCTCAAACATCAACACGGCTGGGTGGCCAAACAGGCCATATCTGTCGAAGTCGATCAGCGCATCTCCATCACTGGCGCGTTAGCCGAGGCGCAAAAGAGGGCGTTGGAAGTTATTGATGTGAGTGACGCCCAAGTACTAGAGAACACCCCGCATGCAATCGACCATATACAGCGCTGAAGACGAGCAGGAACTCATGGCGCGTCTGTGGGCGCCAGCGATCAAGGACAACCCTTTGGCGTTTGTAATGTTCGCGTTTCCTTGGGGCCAGCCTGGCACGCCACTAGAGCATTTCAAAGGCCCACGCAAATGGCAACGCGAGGTCTTGCAGACCATCGCCGACCACATCAAACAGAACAACGGCAAGGTCGACTACGACACCCTACGCCATGCGGTCAGTTCTGGCCGTGGTATTGGTAAGTCGGCCCTAGTCAGTTGGATCACGATCTGGATGCTCTCAACCCGCATCGGCTCAACGACCATTATTTCGGCCAACAGTGAGTCGCAACTTCGGTCAGTCACATGGGCCGAGATTACCAAGTGGCTGGCAACTGCCATCAACAGCCATTGGTTTGAGGTGTCGGCCACCAGACTGATGCCTGCCAAGTGGCTCACGGAATTGGTCGAGCGTGATCTTAAAAAGGGAACCAGATATTGGGGCGTGGAAGGCAGGCTTTGGTCAGCGGAGAATCCCGACGCTTACGCGGGTGTCCACAACTTTGACGGTGTGCTGGTCGTGTTTGACGAGGCCAGTGGTATTGACGACAGTATCTGGGCGGTGACGTCTGGCTTCTTTACAGAGAACACGCCTAACCGCTTCTGGATGGCCTTCAGTAACCCACGGCGCAACACTGGGTACTTCTACGAAGCGTTCAACAGCAAGCGTGAGTTCTGGACTACAAAAGTAGTTGACGCCAGAACAGTCGAGGGGACGGACAAACAGGTCTACCAGCAGATCATTGACGAATACGGCGCTGACTCATCACAGGCACACGTTGAGGTCTACGGTCAGTTTCCGTCCGAAGGCGACGATCAGTTCATATCGGCCAGTCTGGTGGACGAGGCTATGAAGCGGCCTAAATACCAAGACCAATCAGCACCTATTGTGATCGGCGTAGACCCAGCCCGCTTTGGCGCAGATGCAACAGTCATCGCTATCAGGCAGGGGCGGGACATTATCGCGATCCAGCGCCACAGGGGCGACGACACCATGACTGTGGTTGGTCATGTGATCGAGGCGATTGAGGAATACAAGCCAGCACTGGTCGTGATCGACGAGGGCGGCTTGGGGGCGGGCATTGTGGATCGTTTGAAAGAGCAGCGCTACAAGGTCAAGGGCATCAATTTCGGTAATAAATCAACGAATCCCATCATGTACGGCAACAAAAGGGCGGAAATGTGGGGCAAGATGAAAGATTGGCTGAAAACTGCCTCAATTCCGCTTGACAGATTCCTCAAAACTGATCTAATTTCGCCTATGATGAAGCCCGACTCCAAGGGGACTATTTTTTTGGAGTCGAAAAAGGACATGAAGGCACGCGGATTGGCCTCGCCTGACGCGGCTGACGCTATTTGCGTCACTTTTGCCTTCCCAGTAGCCCACCGTGAGGCGCGTCAAGCCACGCAGCGCCGCACTTATAGTGACAGAGGCGTGGTTGCAACATCTTGGATGGGGTCGTAATGGCTACAAAGAAGTCGGTATCCTTAAGTGTCGGGCGCGGTGAGAAGTTGCCAGTCAGCAAAGGCGCTGGTTTGACCGCCAAAGGGCGTGAGAAGTACAACCGCGAGACTGGCTCCAATCTCAAAGCGCCAGCACCAAACCCCAAGACCAAAGCAGATCAGGGCCGTAAGGATTCATTTTGTGCAAGAATGGGCGCCGTAGCGGCCAACGCCAAGGATGGCGAACGCGCTAAAGCAGCCCTTAAACGATGGAAGTGCTGATATGGCTACGAAACCTGGACTCTATGCGAACATTCACGCCAAACAAGCACGCATCAAAGCTGGCTCTGGCGAAAAGATGAACAAGCCTGGCAGTAAAAACGCCCCCACCGCCAAAGACTTTAAAGAGTCGGCTAAAACTGCGAAGAAGAAATAATCATGGCAAATACCAAGCCAATTGGCGTTGCATACGAAGACCAAAACATCATTGGTGCGGATATTGTTCAGGCCATCAACATCGCCACCACTGGCACGATTGGTTATGCAGCTGGTGCTTACGACACCGTAACCCAGACCAACAACAAAACCACGGCGGTCACGATTAACACGCCTTCTGGCCAGATCATCACGGCCAATGCTCAGATGGCCCCTAGCGCCAATGCGGTGTTTGTGGTCAATTGCAGCACCGTCAGCACCAAAGATGTGGTGGTGATCAGCGTAGCCTCTGGCGGCACTTTGGGTGCGTACAATGTGTTCATTGTGGCTGTCAGCAATGGCTCGTTCACGGTTGAAATCAAGAACGTGACCAACAATGCGTACAGCGAAGCCATTCATTTGAACTACGCTATTTTCCACACGGAGACTTAATATGCCACTCGTCAAATCCAAAACACCCGAAGCCTTCCGCAAGAACGTCAAAGCTGAAGTGGCGGCTGGCAAACCAGTCAAACAAGCCGTGGCCATCGCCTATGCTGTCAAGCGTGCCGCTAAACCAACACCCATGAAGAAAAAATGAAAGCACTGCAAGACTGCATCATCATTGAGCGCGATGTTGAGA
>VFSW01001488.1_pt1 | contig 35799 bp, 51 predicted proteins | sample 5358111 | NCBI WGS metagenome assembly VFSW01 (sample SAMN11554181, study PRJNA540505) | mine drainage metagenome | isolation source: sediment from site ElyBrook_90M | place: USA: Ely Copper Mine, Vershire, VT | collected 2017 | reverse complement strand
CGGCGCATGATGCGGGCCATCTGGTGGAGCGTGCCGGTTGCGGTGGCGAGGATGAGACGGCGGCCGTCGCGCGTGATGCCGACGATGCTGCGCTCGGCGATGCGAAAGAGCGCAGGATCGCGAAAGCCCTCGGCGCGCGGATCGAGCGCGACGCGCCCATCGAGGAGAAGACGAGGTCCGCCGCCGATCGCCTGCCACGCGTCGGCAAAGCTTCCGAGTCCTTCGCCGTCGGGTCGCACGAAGCGGTACGCGATGCGACGGCCCACGCGGAAATGCGACGCCATCTCGGGCTCGCCGCGAACGTAGATCACGTAGCCGTCGCTTGGGATGGGGAGCGACCGGTGTGCGATCCGCACGATGACGCCGTCTTCGACCAAGACTTGAAAACCGCGCAGCCCGGTCGCGCGTCCCCACGCCGGCGTAAAGATCGTGACGGTCGAGGGGCGGGCGCTCTCGGGGTAGCGGTTGATCCAGTACGCGAACCAGTTGTTCGGATAGGCGTAGCTTCCGTCGAGGGCTCCTTCGATGCGCAGCGGAATCTGTTCGATGCTCGCGCGGTTCGTCGCGTCGAAGAAGAGCGTGCTCCCGGTGTCGCCCTTGAAGACGAGCCGGCCGTTGACGACGGTGGTGTCGATGAGATCTTTGATCGGGCCGCGGAACGACGACTCGAAAAACCCTCCATCGATGGCCGCCAAGGCGTGGTGGCGAAGCGCCATCTGCGCGAGCGATTCCATGCGAGCGACACGATCGTGCCCGAGCGCCGTCTCGACGCGTACGCGATCGAGTTGGACGACGAGATACGTGACGTGCCTGCCGGAGATGGTCGCCGTGGCGAACGAGATCGCGGGATGCACGTCGGCGCGACAGAGTGAAATCGACGCCGTGAGAAGCAGCGCTGCATAGAAGAGAGCCCGAGGCGCCAAAAAACGCATCTTGGGGCTGCTTGCTTCGAGACTGGTACCCGATTCCCCGTGTCAAAACGCATGACTTTCCCGAGCCCCGGAGTAGTGAACGTAACGGAGGTTGTCTTTATGAGCAAATCTAGCGGCAAACTGACCCGCAGCGAAGCGTTGCGCGGTCTCGTCGTCCTACCGGCGCTTGCCGGGCTCCTCGCCTCGACCACGTCCATCGCGCAAGCCAAGAGCTCCAAGGCCCAGGTCAAATATCAATCGCATCCGAGCGGCACGCAGAAGTGCTCCGGATGCCGTTTCTTTCATGCTGGCAAGTCGGCGAGCGCGAACGGAACGTGCACCATCGTCGACGGCGCGATCAGCCCGAACGGCTGGTGCGTCGCCTATACGGCCAAGTAGCGGCGCTCGCCGATGCGCAAGGCCGTCACGTTTCTCTGCGTCGTCGGGCTCATCGGGGGGGTCGTCTTCCTCGTCTTTCCCCTTGCGGCGGTTCCCGATGAAACGCTCGTCGGCATCGGTGCGACGGTCGCCGCGATACTGGGACTCGTGCGAGAGATTCGCGGCGCGATCGGGCGCGAGCGCAACGCACGCGACCTCGCGGCGCGCGTCAAGGGCCCTGGGCGCTAGGAGCTACCCCAGGCAGCCTGTAGCGGTGGTCCCGTAGGAGGCGAGCTGCGCTCCCGCGGCACGGAAGAACGCTGCCCAGAACGCACGGATCGCGAGGACGCGCCGCTCCACGGCCCAGCCGCCTTCCCCCGCGCTGATCCCCACGACGCAGACGCGAACGCCGGAAAGGCCCGGCAGTTGGTTGGCGCGGCGGATGGTTGCGATCAACAGCGCAATCGAGCGCGGATCGAGTTGCTGGCGCACGTCCGCCATGTTGACGAGGCTCGATTGCTCGTAGGCGGTCGAATCGATGATGAGAATTTTTGCCGCGTCCGGCTCGCCGTTGAAGCGATCCGCTGCGGCCATCGTTGCGGCGACGATCTCGGTATGGCCGCTCGAGCGGTCGGCTTCGAGCCGGCGTTCGACGGCCGGGAAGAGGCCGCGCAGCATCGCACGATTCCGCAGCGTTAGCTGCAGCGGATTGGCGCCAAAGGCGGAAGGGCGTTCGAGCGTAACGTCGGCGACGGGCGCATCGGTATACGCATGGTCGCCGATCGGCGCGACCACGAGCGTGTCACCTGCACCGACGTGAGGCAGAATCTCTGTCTTGAGTATGCGCATCTCGCGCGGCCACGCGGCACCCGGCGCGGTATCGCGCACGTTCGCGAGAACTTGGATATAGCGCGTATGCGTCCCGCAGCCGGCGAGCAGCGTCGCGCACGCGACGGCGAGCACGCCGAGAGCGAAACGCGTAGGTTCCCTACGCGACGGCAACGGTGCTCGGCAGCGGGGCGAACGCAATGCGGGGCTCTTCCAGGTGCTGCGGCGGCCAGAGCGAGGGCTGGTAGGCATCGTCAATTTTGAAGCCGGCTTCGTCGGGATAGGATGGGCCGCGCCACGTGCGCTGGAGCCCGCGCCAATAGGCGTCGAGCAGAATATTGTGCTCGTCGACCTCGCGCCGCACGGCGATATCGCGCAGGTCTTCGATCACCTTGCCGCGCTCGTAGGCGGCTTGGATGGCTTCTCGCAGACGGCTCTCGTCGCGCTCGGCGTCCTCGAGCGAGCGTCGCTTTCGCCGCACGGCGCTCTTGGCCTCGACGATGCGGCGCGGAACGCGCTCGTCTTCGCCCGGTTCGCTGTAGCGCGACGCGAACGTCGAAACCATGAGAAAGACGATGCCGATCGCCAAAAAGGCATAGAGGATTCGTTGATCGGCAACCTGCGCCGCCTCGCGCAAATACGTGGTTCGGAAATACGCACCGGCGAGAAGAAGACCGACGCCGCCCGCCGTGATGACGAGCGCCGAGAGGTAGTGCCGGATGCGCAACTGTTTGCCGATGATGTGGCCGAGCAAGGGAACGAGAATCGAGATGCCGCCGGCGAGAACGGCGGTGAGCGCGAGGCTCTCGCCAAGCACCTGCATGACCATGAGGTTGAACGGAAACTCCAACACGACGAGCGCCGCCATCACCCATGGGTAGAGGCGGTGGCTGAAGACCACCTCCGCGGGGCGTTCGGAACCGACGTCGTGCGGCAGCTCGCGCACCTGCTGGAGTTTGTCCAACGCGTCGCCGTGCTCGTGCGCGAGCCGTTGCAACCGCGGTCCGATCGAGACTTCGTATCGCGCGACGAGGCGGCGATACCGCTGCGCGGGATCGACGATCTGCTGCCGGCAGCGCGCGGTGATCCCGTCGGCGACCAGGCGCGCGTGCTGCGAGATACCGTCGGCGTACGGAAACAGCTTCGAACGTTCGCTCGCCCGCAGGAGTTTGGCGGTCGGGCGCGCGTCGCGGCAACCCGCAACATACGCACGCCATTGACGAAGAAAAGACACTGCCATTGCCCTCACTTGGAGGAACGCAGATACGCTCCGCTTGGTTCCGTAAGCGACCGAGCGCACGCGTCGCATGCAGCTCTCGCGGATACCAGCATGGCGCGTCCAAACGTGTAGCCGTTCGAACGCAAGATTTCAGAACTTGGTTGCGGGGGATGGATTTGAACCATCGACCTTCGGGTTATGAGCCCGACGAGCTACCGGACTGCTCCACCCCGCGGCGCGTACTCTGCTACGAGCATGAGGCCGGTCCCTTACACCAAGAAAATCCCTTGCCTGTAAACAATACTTGGAGCACTGAGCACCCGTCAAGCCGGAATCCTGATAGCGCCAACGGGAATCGAATCTGAAAACGGCTGTGACGCTGAGTGATACCGAATATCACACTCTTGGTTTTTCTGAGAAGTTTGCGCAGTCGGGTGTCACCGGATATCACCGGCTGGCACCGGAGTAAGTCAAACGTAAGTCAAAGCTATCCTGCCCACCCCGTATAGGTCTTAGATGTGGCGTCGCAGCGTTCATTCGACGTCGCTCCTTGCGTCGAACCGGAGAGTATCCTGGCGGTAACCGGCGCGAAGAGCCTCAGCCATGTACACCGTTTCAGATTCAACCCTTCCGCATCGTGCCGACTACGTTCGTGCAATCTATGAGGCCCTGCTCCGTATCGAGGATCTGCTCCGCGACTCGAGGCCGGCACCAGACCGCGCACCGAGGATATTCGGCAAGGCGGCGCTATCGATGCGAGAGACCTCCGAGACCCTGGGCATCGGCCTGAGCACGCTCAAGGAACTCGTCCGCACCAACCGCATCCCTTCAGTCCGCATTGGAAAGCGCAGGATCATCCCGGCTGCGTCGTTAGAGAGCTTTCTACGAGATCAGCCTTAGCGAGTCTCCGCAGGGCTACAAGTGGGCACTATCTGAGGCATGGATGCTGAGACAGCCGAACTGCGCCAGCTGCGCACTCACATGTACTCGGACGAGGGAACACTGATCGGCGTCCTCGGACCGCTGCCACCGAACGCGCTGGAACGCTACGCCGCTGCTCTGGTTCGCTCGAACTGAACCGACATAGGGCAGCGAATCCCTTTTTGCGCTCGCTTCGATTCGGCATCGCTTCGATTGCTTCGTGGTCTTGGGCACGACAGCGCCGTCTGCTAAACTTGGATCATGCGCACCAATGTGCAAGCCAGCTCCTTGTTCGGCAAAGGCGTCTTACAGCGTCCGGGCGCCGCGTGCATGGCTCTTGACCGCACTGCCCGGACGCATTCCAGCGCCGCATTCGAGGGCTTAAGAACGGGGTCTCGCGACCGTACGCTAAGGTGTCGATGCCCGATAGCGTGCACGCGAGTTTTTGAACTCCGATTTTTCTCACGACCGGGTACTCGCCGCTCGTTGGGGCCGAAAGGCGTCAGTAGCGATGCTCAGCGATAAGGCACGCGAGCAGCGACGTTGCGACGCGATGAAGCGATCCGCGCCCGGGCGGTGCCGGGCGTATAAGATGCGCCGGCTCGACGTCTGCGTCGCACACTCTCTGTTGCGCTCGAGTGGACCGGCGGGAAATCGCCCGCCGGAGCTTTGCATTCCCAGCCGGGAACCGTGCCGATGCAAAGCATTCCGATGGCCTCACCGGCGTGGGTCGGGAGGGTGTCGGTGGCCAGACCCGCCGGCTTATGAGTGTCAGACTCCTGCGGGAACGCGACAATCGCCGCGGGCTCGAGCGTCGCAGCGAGCGGCATTTGAGCGAGCTCGTCGGCTGAGGATCGAGACGACCCGATTCCCGCAGAACCCACCGCCGACGCCCGCGGTGTACTGCGTAGGCCGCGTCATAGGGCGTTGATCAGGAAGGCCGCGGACTTGCCTCCCCGTCAGCGGGAAGGGCGCCCAAGTAAGCTGTATCCACGGCTCGTCGACCGCATCTGCCACCTAATCGTCCAAGGCGTTCCAATAGAGACCGTGTGTTGTCACGTCGGGATAGCAAAACCAACACTGTATCGATGGCTCAAGGTCGGCCGCTGGGACATGTCCCATGGCGACGGATCTAGCCTCTACGCACAGTTTTTTGACTCACTCACGCGCACGAGGGCCAGATGGGCGATGGCGATGCAGTCCGGACGCCGCCGCAGATAAGGCGGGGGCGGCCGCGTTCTTGCTCGAGCGTCGACTGCCGAACTCTGGTCAGCAAAGGCGAGGTGAACCTCGAGGGTAAAATCGACACGGACGCGAGCGCGGGCCACGTCGAGAAGACGCGCGCGACGTTGCGGAAAGCTCTACTGCGGTCGCCGTTGACCGAGTTCTGGCAAGCGCCGCGCATGAGGCAAGAGCCTTCCCTGATACGATCCAACCGTCTCGTTATATGCTCTGTTTACGTCATCAAGCTTATCGCCAATGTTCCCCAAATGTCTGGCGGGGGTTACTCCAGAGGGTGATTAGGCCGGATCCCGAAGCGGGAAAGCTCAAATCTATGGCACTCCGACTCCTCGCCGGCATCTCCGCCGCGACGCTTTCCCTCATCGCGTGCTCCGGGAACGGCACGACGACGCACAGCACTTCCGCGAGCACGGTAGAGAGGGCCGCTGCAGCGCAGACGAATCCACCGGGCGACATTCCCGATACGCAGGCATTTGTAAGCTACGCATCACCCGCCGGCTACTCGGTCCTCTTTCCCGACGGATGGTCGCGCTCGCAAGACCCCTCGGCGGTATCGTTCACTTCGGACTACGACGGCGAGCAGGTTGCCATGCTGCATGGGCAGAGCGCGGCCGTGCACATTCGTGCGGCCTTCGCCGCCGTCCGGGGCCTGGAGAGCAAGCGGATTTTGATTCACGGCACGCCGGTAACGCTGTATACGTTCACCTCCACCTCCAGGCCCAATCAGGTAACCGGACGCAGCATCCGGCTGGAGAACAACTCTTACGTCTTCTCCAAGGGCCCGCGCAGCGCGGTTCTGGATCTGTGGGCTCCGCAGGGCGCGGATAACGTGGATCAATGGCGCAAGATTTCGCAGAGTTTCCGCTGGAGGTGACGCCTCCACTCGTTGAGGCGCACGAACTCTATCGCTTCTATCACATCGGTGACGATGAGACCCTAGCCCTTCGCGGCGTCACGCTGACCGTCGCGCCGGGCGAAGTCGTGGCGATTACGGGACCTTCCGGAAGCGGCAAGTCGACGCTGCTCTCATGCTTGGCCGGCTTGGATGAACCCGACGGCGGATACGTCGTGGTGGCCGGAGCGCGCATCACGCGGCGTCCGGAACCCGAGCGCGCTGCCATTCGCGCGCGTAATCTGGGCGTGCTGATGCAATCCGGAAACCTCTTCGACCACTTGAGCGTGGCGGATAACGTGAAAATGCAGCTCCACCTGGCGGGCAAGAGCCCTTCAACGGTCTCACAAACGGTCTCGCAGACGCTGGCTGCGGTGGGCCTGGAGGATCGCAAGGATGCGCGACTGGGGGAGCTCTCGGGCGGCGAGGCGGCTCGCGCAGGCTTGGCGGTCGCGATGGCCGCGCAGCCTTCGGTTCTCATTGCCGACGAGCCGACCGGTGACGTCGACGCGACGACGGAGACGTTGATCTTGGATGCGCTCCAGGCTCGTGCCGCAAGCGGAGGCGCGGTGATCCTCGCGACGCATAGCCGGGAAGTTGCTGCCGCTGCGAATCGCGTGATTCGGTTGCGGGACGGGCGCATCGTCGATGACTGACCTGCTGGTTGAAGCGCGCGACGTTTCGCGCACGTACCGCGGCGGCCGCGAAGAGATCGTCGCGGTCGCCGCTGCCACGTGCAGCGTGCGCGCCGGCGATCGCATTGCGCTCGAAGGACGCTCCGGCAGCGGAAAGTCCACGCTGCTGCAAATGCTCGGCGGCATCGAAGCGCCGACCTCGGGCTCGATTCGCTGGCCGGCGCTCGGGAAACGTGAGGACCTGCGCCCCCGGCATATCGCGTTCGTCTTTCAACGCGAAAGTCTGCTGGCGCCGTTGAACGTGCTCGAAAACGTGCAGATCGCGCTGCTGCTGCAGGGCGCGGCGCGCGAGCAGACGCGCGAGCGCGCGATGGAAGCGCTGCAGCGCTTCGGCCTCGACGACCTTGCCGCAAAGCTCCCGGAAGAGCTCTCCGGCGGACAATCGCAGCGCGTGTCGTTTGCACGCGCGATCGCCATGCGGCCGCAGTTCATTCTCGCAGACGAACCCACCGGACAGCTCGACACCGCAACGGCAGAACTTCTTCTGTCCGAAGTCCTCGGCGTACTCGACGAGCTCGGCTCCGCCGTGGTCATTGCCACTCACGACGCGCGCGTGGCCGAGCGCATGCGCACGCGCTGGAAGATCGCCCGCGGTCGCCTGGAGGTGCCGGATGAATCTCCTGTGGCTTAAAGGCATTCTCACCAGGCTGCCGGGGCGATTGATCGGCGCCGGCTTGGGGGTTGCCCTGGCGATCGCCCTGATCGGCGGTTTGGGCGCCCAGATCGCCGCGAGCGCCTCGACGATGACCCGCCAAGCCGTAGCGGACGTCGCCGTGGACTGGCAGGTCCAACTGAATCCCGGGGCATCCTCATCCGACGTACTGGCGGCGATTTCACATATGACCCACTATACGGCGCTCGACCGTGCATGGTATGCCGACGTTGCGGGATTCCAATCCATCCAGCACGGCAGCACGCAGACGACGAGCGCCGGCAAGGCCGTTGGTTTGCAGTCCGGCTACATCCGGGCCTTCCCCGCCGAAGTCCGATGGAACATCGGTCGGCACGGCGGCGTTCTGCTGTTTGGGCAAACCGCGGCGAACTTGCATGCTACCGTCGGTGATACCGTGCTCGTGCGGCGCATCGGTTTGCCTCCCGCGCGCGTAAGAATCGCCGGCATCGTCGCCATGCCGGACATCGATTCATTTTTCCAAGCCATCGGCTTACCGCCCGGCGCAGCGCCGCAAGCCCCGCCCGACAACGTGATCCTGATGCCGGAAGCCCAATGGCACGTGCTGTTCGATCGGCAGGCCGTCGTTCGTCCGGACTCGGTCCGGGAGCAGTTGCACATCCGGCTCGTGCACGCCGATTTGCCCTCCAATCCGGTCGCCGCGTACAACGTCGTCACCCAGCACGCCAAGAACGTCGAAGCCCGCGTTGCGGGCAGTGCGATGATCGGCGACAACCTTTCCGCGCGACTGCTGAGCGCACAAGCCGATTCGCTGTATGCGCGCGTCTTGTTCTTGTTCTTGGGTGTTCCCGGCGTCGCCCTCGCCGCGCTCCTGACGTTCAACGTAGCGGCTGCCGGGTCGACGCGCCGCGCGAACGAACAGGCACTGCTGCGCATTCGTGGCGCCTCTACGAGCCGCGTTCTCACCTTCGCCGCCTGGGAAGCCCTTATCGCGGCAATCGGCGGCGTGATCGTCGGAGTGGGAATCGACCTCGTAATCATGCACGGCGCGAGAGGCTCGGAGATCTGGTGGATCGTGGGGGGGGCCTGCACGGGCTTCGTGCTTGCGAGCGTGGCCGTGCTGCTTCCGGCGTGGCTGCAGTCACGAACGACGACGGTCGCGCAAGCGCGAACGGCGGTCGGCCGAGCCGGCAGCCCGCTGTGGGAACGGCTGTATATCGACGTATTGCTGCTCGCTCTCGCGGGATTGGTTTTCTGGCGTACGGCGGCAAGCGGGTACCAAGTCGTCCTCGCCCCCGAGGGCGTGCCGCAAGCCACCGTGCATTATGACGTTTTCATCGCCCCGCTCTTCCTGTGGGTCGGTGCAGCGCTGTTCGCGGCACGCTTGTGGCGCATGCTGCTGCGATCGCGCCGCGCGTTCGTCGAGCTGTTGATCGGCGGCGTTAGCGGGCCGCTCTCCACCGTCGTCGCCGCCGCGCTCTCGCGTCAGCATGCCCTGGTGACGCGCGGCATGCTGCTGGCTGGCTTAGCCTTTGCCTTCGGCGTCTCGACCGCCGTTTTCAATTCCACCTATGCGGCGCAGTCGCGGGTCGATGCGCAGCTCACCAACGGTGCGGACGTGACCGTCGCCGGAACTCCCTCCGCACCGGCCTCGCGCGATCTTCGGACCCTGCGGCGCATTCGTGGCGTGATATCGGCGGAGCCGATGCAGCACCGCTTCGCATTCGTCGGGAACGACCTGCAGGATCTCTACGGCATCGATCCCCGTACGATCCGCAACGCCACGCCGATGTCCAACGCATTCTTCGGAAACGGCAACGCGGCTGCGACGCTCGCGATGCTGCAAACGTATCCCGATGGAGTGCTCGTCTCCGAGGAGACCGTGCAGACCTATCAACTGCGTATGGGCGATACGCTGACGCTACGCCTGCAAGACGGACGCACGCACAGGTACGTGCCGGTCAAGTTCCGCTTCGTCGGCGTCACCCGCGAATTCCCCACGGCTCCGAAAGACTCGTTTCTGGTCGCGAATGCGGCGTACGTCGCGCAGCAGACGCACGACCCACAGGCCGAATACGTGCTGATGCGCCTGGAGCCCCGATGGCTTGCCGCAGTGACGCAGACCGCGCAGAGCGTTACCCGGAATCTTCCGGGCGCAACCGTCACGAACATCGATCAAACGCAGCGCAGGGTCGGCTCCAGCCTCACGGCGGTGGACTTGCACGCGCTCACGGCGCTCGAGCTCACCTTCGCCGTCATTTTCGTCGCTGCGTCAACCGGCCTGATTCTCGCTCTTGGGTTCTCGGAGCGCCTGCGCATGTTCGCGGTGCTCTCCGCAATCGGCGCAACGAGCCGTCAGCTGCGCGCCTTTCTGCTCAGCGAAGCGCTCGTCATCGTCGCCGCGGGTATGGTGTTCGGGATTGCTTTGGGATTCGGCGTCGCGCAGGTTCTCGTCAAGGTGTTGACCGGCGTCTTCGACCCGCCGCCTGAAGCCTTGACGATCCCGTGGGCATATCTCGGCGGCCTCATCGTGGCGGCGGCGGTCTCCAGCGCCCTTGCCGTTGCGATCCTTTTGCGCACGACCCGCTCCGGCGTCGTCGGCGCGATCCGCGGATTGTAGCCGCAACCTAGGGTAGTGTCTCACGAGTTCGTTGAATAATTCAGCAAGTTCTAAACCGGAAACCTCCACATTCACACGACACCGATTCCTAAACCGACGCCGACGCCATGGCGGAGCCCACGACTGCCTAGCCGTTGAGAGCGATTCCTATCTTCTGACGAGGCTTTTCTGGGTGAACGCTGCTCGCGTCAACACGTACGCGAGCATGCCGAGCAAGAAACCGACGGCGATATCGATCGGCCAATGCAAACGTGCCATGACGCGTGCGGTGCCGATCGCCGCCGCGAATAGCAGCACGACGACGGCGAGCGCCTTCGATCGAGGCCAGAGAAATGCAAACGCGAGGCCCGCGGCTGCAAGATGGTCCGAGGGAAAGGCGTTGTCCGGAGCATGCGGTACGAGCGAAGGCATGTGTTCGACGACGAACGGCCGGGATTCGAACCGCAACCAACCGGCAAGTTTCACCAGAACGACCGTGGCAATACCGGCGATCGCCGCCTCCGGGAGATCTTCGGCCCATTTCGCGCGCAGCACGAGCGCAACCACCAACAGTGCCGCCGGAATCGCTAGACCCCATTGCGCGACGATCGCAATAATCTCGTTCACGCGATGAATACCCGAGTGAGGTTTCGCGTCTCATCCGCTTTGCTCGAATGACGTGGACAACCTCCAACGTGTCGCATTCGTCTCACTTCCTTCCGCTTGCCGGCAATCTGCGACCAAGGCGCCGCCGGCGGAACCCAGTAGACGTTACGCGCCGCGTACTCGTCGCGATCCTCGGGGTCCGACTCGGGATCGCGCGCAAGCTGCGCATAGAGTTCTTCGAACGCGTCGGAGATATACTTCAGGAAAATGAGTCCGAGAACGGGGTGCTTGTACTCGGAGGCATCCATCGAGCCGCGTAGCGTATCGACGGCCCACAGCGTCGCCTCGAAACCGAGGTCGCCGCCGTTCGTCCTCTTTGCTTTCGCGGATGTTGCTGCTCGGGTCGCCACGACGGCTTTCGACGTTCCCCTTGCCGCCGCCGAAGCGGCCTTTACCCGTGGCATAGATCGATAACGTCCTCCTCCAAAGTCGGCAGGCTTCCTTAAAGGGGTACGTCTCGCAGCCTTCCCCGCCCTTTGGAGGTCCGTGTAAGAATCTATGTCTTCGCGGTAGCCAGCGCGGCTTCGAGTACCTCGATTGTCGAAGGATGCGGCGCCGTTCCCTGATTGACAAACGCCTGGAGCAGTCTGCGGCTTACGCCTGAAATACGGCAGGTCCGGTTGATTCCGAACGCCCGAACCTCGGCGCGAAGTGCGTCGAGGCGTTCGCCTGGGTCGTGATACTCTTGAACTGGCGTCGCGCCGAGCATTTCCGCGGTGAAATCTTCGTTGGTATCGGTCGGGTCGACGATGATCTCCTTCCCGATCGGCGTTATCGACCCGACACGCACCGGCCGCGGAATCGTGGCACCACACATCGGACCCGTTGGCTCGCTGCCGTCTGCTTTGAGCCGCTTGCGCTCGACCTTGCGCAGCGTTCGTTCCACGAGTTCGCCATAGGTGCGCAACCGTGGAAACGCGTCAAAGTCCCACCGTACACCGCAGCGCAGGCAGCGCCAGTCCTGCGATCGCCACTGTGCTGGATCGTCGAAGAGCAGGCACGACGGGCGCGGCTCCTTACAGCAGCGCCGCGGACGCGCAGCAACGTCGTTGAGGTCAGCGCTGATAATGCCAACGATGAGGAAGTCAAACGGTCGCGCCTGCTGCCGGTAGTTCTTGAAGACGTTCCAGGTGGACATGGTGAGCTGTTCCATCGCCGGATAGGTCTCCCATACGAATGGCTGCACGGTTTTGCCGAGCTGCCGGCGTATCTCGCGCGCCCATGCGTCGATGATCAATGCGCGTGGATCGCCATCGGGAGGGATGGGAATCGGAGAACGCAGCTGGCCGAGCACGAGCGATGAATACTTCCGGATTCTTGGCTCGCCATGCTCATCGAGATTGAAGAGCGCGTAGAGTTTCTCCGAGACGATATGACCGTGGAGCTGTTCACGCCGTGAGTAGTCCGGCTTCCCATTGGCGCCAAGCGCGTAGTTTTCGTCTTCGCATTTGAGAATCGACCCGGGCACGGCGGCCGGATCGTATGGCCCGAGTGGAATAAAGCGCTCCCGAACTTCTAGCACTTGATGTCCGTCACTCATTGCACGTAGTAGCTGGTTTGATACAATGATATTGTCAACCTAACGTCTCTATTCTTCAATCTCCACGAAGGAAACGCGATGCCCGTATCGAGCAGCGTCGCTGCGCAATTGTCAACGGCGCGTCAGCCCGGATCCCTATTGACAACGGTTAATGTCGTCGAGAACGCGGATGACGAACGCCTCGTCGCCCTGTGGTTGCACGGTCGACCGACGACGACCAAACGCGCGTATTCGCGCGACATTCGAGCGCTAAGCGCGTTTGTTAGCAAACCCATATCAACCATCACGCTTGGGGACTTGCAACGCTTCAGCGACTCCCTAGAGGGCGCTCCGGCGACGCAGGCGCGCATCCTCAGTTCAATCAAGTCGCTGTTCACGTTCGCAGTCAAGATCGGGTATCTGCAACGGAACGTTGGCGCGGCATTGCGACTCCCGCCACGGCGAAGCGGCATCGGCGAACGCCTATTGACAGAGGGCGAGGTAGCGCGACTCATTGCTGCCACCGCCAACAACCGAGATCGCTGCCTTCTCGCGCTGATGTACGTGAGCGGTGCCCGGGTGAGCGAGATCTGCGGCCTACGCTGGCGCGACGTGCAAGCCGACGGCGTCGCCGGCGTCCTCTCGATCTTCGGCAAAGGCGGAAAGGAGCGTTCGATTCGGCTGACGCCGCGTTCATGGGTCATGCTCGAACCACTTCGCTGCGGTGCCTCTCCCAACGACTACGTCTTTCGGACGCGTAGTGGCAAAGTGGACACGAGCACCGTTTGGCGTATCGTTCGCGCGGCGGCTAGGAAGGCTGGCCTTGAGCAGAGACCATCACCGCATTGGCTGCGTCACGCGGCTGCTTCGCACGCGCTCAGCAGAGGCGCATCGCTGGCTCTCGTTCGGGATACGCTGGGACATAGCTCCATTTCGACCACGAGCGTCTACGTTCACGCGCGCCCCTCGGAATCTCTCGGCGAGTACCTGGACGTATGATATCGATGACAGGCACACAAAACTCGGGATACCCCGTCAATCCCGAGACGCTGATCCGCGTACGTATCGAGAATGGCTACGGCGACATCTACGAGCTCCTAGGCGACGACGTCGTTGCCGTCCGCGACATTCTCGGCAACGTGTACGAATATGGCTGGTGCTGTGACGACGAGACAGAAGACGCGATCGTTAGGCTTCTGAATACGGCCCGGCCGCAGATCATCTACGGCCAGGACGCGCGCTATACCTACGAGCTGGCCAAATGATGACGTCGTGCTTCGCGATCTCGCGCAACCACCCGAATGCCGTCGCGATCGTTCGCTATCTGCCTCGCTGGCAGAAGTTTACGGGCCGCGTCTATCAGGACTTAGCTCCAACGCCACGCATGTTCAACATGGCTGGCGCCGCCTTTGATCGCGCTTTCGCCGCGTATCTTGCTAGGCTCGATCCGCACCGGGTCTACGCCGATCTCGGCCCAGACGCGATCCTGTTATGCTATGAAAAACCACTGCACAAGTGTCACAGACGCCAGGTGGCCGAGTTCTTAGAGGCCGCGCTCGGTATAGAAGTCCCCGAACTCGGCTACAGCCGAGCCGAGACAGGAATGGAAGCCGACATGCCCGAGCAAGCGCCGAAGAAGAAGCGCGGCATCCAGCTGCCGCTCCTGGAGTGGATCCTTTGATCCTCTACCATGTCCGAGGGCATTTGTATTGCGAAGCCTGCATTCTCCGTTGCCGCACGAAAGCCGAGAAGGCGCGCGCAGTTGTCGTGGACATCGACGGTCTCGAGTGCCACCGATGCGTTCGCTTCGGCTATCCGAACCTTTCGGAGAAGGCCAAGCAGATTCTCCGAGCTATGCGGCCATCAAGCTATCGCGCCGGTGTCATCGTCAACGAGCATGAGCGAACAGCCTATCCGTTCGGTGGCGCCGACCGAGCCGACTACTCCCGGATCGGCTACGGATTCACGCAAGCGGACGTAAGAGCCGCGCTAAGCGAGCTTAAGGCCGCCGGCATCCAGCTCTCTCACGATACAGTCGATGCGGCGCTCCACGCCCTGCATTTCGGCGGAGAAGGGAAATCAGCATGAGCGCCTACATGGTCGACGACGCCCACATCGACGCTCTGGTCGACATCGCTAAGCAGTTCACGAGACCGGGGCCTGCCGTATACCGCTACAAGTTCTACTGGGCGGCGCAGCGGAATCCGTTCCGTTCTCACTCGCTGGACGACCAAACGGAGGCCGCAATCGGCCGGATGCTGCTCGCCGAGAACGCGCGCAGCGTCGGTCATCGTTATCGCGAAGTCCAAGACCCGGCTGCGCTCACTTACGTGTATCGCCCCACCAAACGCACGTACACGCCCGCCCAGGCGCTCATGGCGATCCGGGGCTATGAATACCAAGCCTGCGAAACGGATGACTGGGACCAGAGCGAGGCGCACGACTTCTGCCGCGCGCTCTTCCGTCGCGTCGTGGATGTCGCGATCCCGCAGAACGATATGGACTACTGGATGCTTACGGACCGCTTTCTCGGCCGCGGCGAGGTAGCGTAATAACTCATCCCCCCTTTGGAGCTGCCTCCAATAGCGCCAAGAGTGCACGCTTGACGGATTCGGTTGCCCCGGGCTGCGTCAAGATCGGATCTATCGGCAGAGAAGGGCGACTGCCAAAGTCGGGTTTTAGACTCGCATACCGCGGGCCAACGTGCTCGATTGAACGCATTATCTGGGCGCACTCGCTGAGGGCGTCAGACGGTATACTCTGACGTAGATACTCGAAGTTCAGATCGAACGACGGACCACTCTTCTGGAAATAGGAACTCCAGACGGTCTTCTGCTCGCCCCCAATGTGAAACCGCGCATTGAGCGATGGTGACGCACCGGTGCCGCCCTCGAGAACCGCGCCATTCTCGCGAGAGAAGTCGGCGATCGCCTGCAAGAAGCTTTGCGGCGCCTGACCGTATTCACGCAGCCTTTCGAAGTATGCTTCGACGCTCCAAGTTCGGCGCCGAGACGTCTGTTTTTCTCCAGCGCTTTCCTGGCCGTAGGTCAATGGCAAGACGACCTCGATGTCGCCATCCTTGACGTATCCGACCTCGAGGGCGAGAAAGCGAAGACTGTCCACCGTATGCGTGTTGACGTAGGGCACAATGCGTTTGAGCTCGTCAGTGATCCGATCAACGGCGATAACCAAGGTGAAACACCCGGCCGCGAGATTATCCGTCACATTCGCCCGGAACTGGTCCTCGGGCCAATCCGGCGCCGATTCGCCCAGTGCCCTCCGGATTGCGTCGGCAAGCGACATACCGCTCAGCCGAGCGCTGAAGATCCGATCGAAGTCTTCGTAACTCATTCGCCAGAGCCCGGATGCATAAGCAAGAATCTGACCTATGATCGAGCGGCGTATTTCCGGATTTGATGCTAGTTTGCATTCCACCAGCGTTACGTCGCCATTCGGACCGACTCCGGCGAGATCAACCGATCCAATGAGCGGGACGGTGAGCTCGTCGACAAAGACAGTCCCCTCGGAGCACAACGCCAACAGTTGTGGGGAGTCGCGGAGCATGAGTTTAAGCATGTCCTCGTCCTGATAGGCTTGAACCTCGGGTGAGCGCCACGGACCACTTACGCGGCGAATCAGGAGACCCGCGCGGCTGTCGCCACCGGGAGCTGTCATCTCGAAGCTACTGACCCCGTGCGGGCGAACGGAGAAAGCCGGACCGCCAAAGCTGAAGCGGGCACTCGTAAAATGCTGTCCTCCTGCCATCTCGAGCGCGCAGGGCACGCCCTTTGTGGCGTCTACGCTATATGAGGCGTGTACGGGAGCCAGTCCTGCCCGGACAATCGTGCGGTGGCGTCCTTGTCTGTCAACCGGGCCCGTCGGACGGTTGCAAAGCGGGTACGCGAGCGGCGCCTCGCGCTCGGCTTGACGCAGGAAGCCGTCGCTGAGAAAGCCGACCTGAGCGCCCGCCATTACCAGAAGATCGAGGCCGGTGAGCTGAACCTCACGCTCAAGACCTTGTGCGCGGTCGCTGACGCTTTGCGAGCGGCCCTTCGCGATCTAGTAGAGTGACCATGACCACGCTGCGTCGACGTGCTAACCCTGGCAACGTCGTCGGCTCGCGGATTCCGTAGGCGGCAGATTGGCACCGCCGGGCCCGCGCTCTCAGAAGGTAGCGCGTGCGCCGGGCTCCTGCCATCCAACTGCATGGCGAACAAGGCGAGAATCTCGGAGGCTCCGATTGGCTCTATGGCAGTAAGATCGACGTGAATCAAGATTGAAGCATTTCTAACGCGAAGCGGGAGGTTTTCCGCCGCCGTGGCCGCTTAGCCCGCGACATCGAGCATCACAGCGTATTAGTGGAACGGAGGGCAGGGTTCAAGCCGCCAGGCACCATCAGAACATTGGCGGATGTGGCATTGGCACTTGAACTCGATGTGGCAGACCTTCTTCGTCGATGAGGTTAAAGTCGATCCGGGCGCTCCAACGATCGCTTCAAGCCTTAGTCTTAGTTCTACGCACCATCCTACGCGCACGTCGCGAAGCGACTGCGTGGCGTGCAGGGGCCGCCCCTGCCGAGGGTCTGGGGCGAGGAGCCCCAGCACATTGCCTTATCGCTGCACCCGCCTCGACGCATGGCTTCGCCAAGACCGTAGGTGGGGCGGCGCGCGAACTTTGCCGTCTCACGCTTAGGACTGGGCGCCCGTTGGCTCCGCGCCTGCGGGAATATTTGCGAGACCCCCATGCTCGCGGAAATATGCGCAAGGTTAGCGTGCTCGTTTCAACGCCGACTCGCTTCGCGAGCGAGCCCCGATGCCGGCCGTCGTCTTGGGCCTGTGACAGGCTTGGATACACGGTTCCGGCGTTCATCGGCCAGCGATCCCGGCAACCCGGGCTGTCGGATTTTTGGCTATGGTGCACGTTCGGCTCATTCCGCGATCGACCGAGGGCAAAGCCGAAGCCCTACGGTGGCACGACGCACTTACATAGGCAAAGAACGTGGGTCCTATCCCCGCGCGTAACCTGAAGCGCCCGGCTCAACACTAAAGCCCGTTCGTAACAAGGCGATCCAAGACGCTAACGGGGACTAAGACACGACGACCAACCCTAACGACCTGCAGCTGACCATGGCGAATGAGGCGGCGCAGCGTCGACTGGGCTAGACCGGTCGCCTGCGCGCACTCCTTGATAGAATATGCTCGTTTCTCAACCACAACTCGGAGTCTACCGAAGTCACCCTGACCTCTCCAACACTCGCCGAGATAGTGTTGGCCACGGAGGCAACCTCTAGTATCATAGAATCCATGGCACGCGGTCACGCACCTGAGGCCAACGCGGGAAAACCCAGGAAAGGCGGCGTCAAACGCCGCCGGCCGCCCAGGGAAGGCAGCCTTGTGGAGGTCAAGAAAGGGGTTTGGCGCCTTCGGGCAACGCTTCAGGGTGAGCGAAAGCAACTACGACGCACGATCCGCGGCAACCAGACTGAGGCGCAACTGGCCCTGCGAAAGCTGTTGGCAGAGACAGAGACAGTCGAATATCCGGACCTCCGCGTCACGGTTGCGACGCTCGCGCGCCGCTGGCTTGAGATGGCACGGCTGCGCGTGGGGCAACGCACAGCCGCAGCCTATGAGCAGCATATCGAGCTTTACATCGTGCCAAAGCTGGACCCTCGAGGGGTATTCTCGACTTCCGAACTTCGCGAACTCCGGTCTCTGAACTACGTCCGTGCTGGTAGGTCGCTCGACCCAACCCAGGACCAGCGGCTAAGGGAGCTGGAAGCGCGCCGAGGGACACGGCGCCTCCGTGCTCTGCGACGATGTCATGTCGAAGATGCGTTGAGCGCGTGGGTTCTGGCTTCCCGGAGTGATGGCGAAGTCGGTCAACTGTCTCAGCGAACGGTGCACCATATTTATTGCACCCTGCGAGCAATACTTCGCTGGGCGGTTACGACGAGGCAACTGGCATACGATCCTAGCCTTGGTGTTCCCCCGCCCCGCGTCGAGCATCGCGAAATGGCTTCTGTAAGTATGGGGACCGTGGCAGCACTACTACGGGCCGCCGAAGGCACGGAACTCCAAGCCCCTGTCGCTGCTGCCGTCGGAACTGGCCTCCGCCGCGGCGAGCTGCTCGGATTGCGCTGGACCGACATCGATTTCGAATCGGGGCGTCTAACGGTGCGCAGGAGTATCGAAGTCGTAAAGAGCGCGCTAGGGCACTACGAGCGGCGCGAGAAGCCACCGAAGACAGCGCGCAGCGCTCGCACCATTGCCCTCGCACCGTCCGTAATCGGGATACTCCGACGCCAGCGCGCCGATCAGTTGCAGCGACGGCTTCTGTTGCAGCTCCCGCGCGACGATGGCGCGTACGTATTCGATCGCGCCGACGGAACACCGTGGGGCCCAGGAGCTTTTTCGCTCGCATTCGCACGTCTTGTGAAACGAGCAGAGCTTCCGCATTTTCGGTTCCACGATCTGCGGCACACCTTCGCTACGGCGAGCCTGCTCGCCGGCATCGACCTAAAGACCGTTTCTGCAAGCCTGGGTCACGCGGAGATCGGGACGACTGGCAACATCTACGCGCACGTCCAGCAGCAACTGCAGGAGCGCCACGCCAGTAAAGTCGAGACGGTGATGGGCAATGCGCTCGCTGTTGCGGTTGGGGACCCGCAGCAGAGCGTCACCACGGAACGTAAGTCACGTGTAAGTCACGAGCGCTCCTTCGGCAAGAAAAAAGCCCGTGGTTACGGGCTTTCCATGGTAGCGCCAACGGGAATCGAACCCGTCTTTCCGCCTTGAAAGAATGCTTGGGCCGAGCACGGCGTCGGGATTGAGCACGCCGCAAGGGCCTCTTATACCGCCGAAAGCGCTCCAACCGCCGCCGCTGAGGGGAAACCGAGGGGAAAATCGGGCCACTTACTGGTCCCATTTCCCACAGATGCGGGCACTATAAGAACTTGGCCGAAGGGAGTCCCTTCAGCCCGGCTTCCCGTCTGGCCTCAGAGAAGACGCTCAAGACCCAAGTCGAACATGCGACGACGCATCGGGCAGCATAGCGCTAGATTTGAAATGGCGTTTAGCGAAGCAGCGCAAATGCCACGTACGAGCAAACAGTCGGAGCCTAAGCCCGCACCAAAGCTCGACAAGGTGCGGGCAATGAAGACCTCTCCCAGGGGAAAGAGTGCACGCCGCTGCGGGCTATGCGGTAGGTCGGAACACCTGACCAGGACGCCATGCTGCCGTCAGTTGGTCTGCGATGACTCCGAGCAATACGTAGTATTTTCGCAAGCGCGGAATAGTTGCTACCACAATCACTCCCGCTACACGCTATGTGCGTACCATCACAACGAAGGCCACGCAGGCACATGGGAGACGTGCAGTCAATGCCGAACGGACTTCGTGACCGAACTCTATGTGTGGTACGGCACGAACAAATACAATGTTAAGAAACTAAAAACTATACCCTTGTATCAACCAACGACATGCGCCGAATGTGGCTCTCGGATTCGGCTGGGCGAAGATGCTTACACTCTTGAACCCAGTGGGCGCTATCTCTGCAGTTCTTGTGCAAGCTAGTTGCTCTTTCCCGTAACAAAACGACAAAGAGCCGACGCATCTAGAACTGCGTTCCGCCCTCGCGCCCGCCGTCATCCTCTACTTTTTGCGTTTGTTTGTTGATTATTGCTGCCCTTGTTCATCTCGGGACAGGCATTGCTCGGTTAGTCCATGCGCTATCGTCCGCGCGGCGTGCCTGATGAAGAATAGCAAGGGGTCACAGAGCAGCTATCGGTAGCCAGGAAACGCTCTGCCTCTAGCAACAACATACGATGCACATGACGGCCGAGCCTACACCGATGCAAACACGCGACCAGTCTCTAGCCGTTTGGCGATGGCTGTCGCGTCGCGATGCCTTACTGCTTGCTCTCGCGACCTTGTTTGGGTACGCTGTCGCCTTCTCCTACGAATCCGGCGTTTGCGCCTACTTCGGCATCCCAATGTATCTGGTCTCGGTGAATCTCGCAGTGGGTCTAGCGACGGCAGCTGCGCTAATAGGATTCCTTTACTCATTGTACTGGTTCCCTCAGCTAAGAAGCGTCGCGGCAAGAATGGCCACGGGGACTGCGGATTATGACGCGCTGGCTAGTCTGACACTTTCTTTTGTGTTCGCCTACTTCATACTGTGCGTGGGAATCGGCGCGAACGTTCTTGTTGTAACTATCATCAACGCGGCTATCTACTTCGCGCTGCGTTCGCGTCCCGCCCAGCGCTTGAGACGCAGGCTCATGGGCACTGCACCGGCATCCATTCCCCCTTTGCTAGAAGATTTGCTGCCGCCACGCATTCGCTTCGCCCTGAGCCTTGCTCTTCTAATATTGATTTGTTCCTTCTTGTCTGGACGTAGTCAGGCAGCCGCCCAGGTTCACTACTCGGTCAACGCGGATGGCCGTACCTATGCGGTCCTGCGAATCTACAGTGACAACATCATCACTGCCCGCTATAGCGTAACGCCGCCACGACCTATCTGGTTCTTCTGGACGGCAAGGCAGCAGCCAGCGATTCTCATAGAGCCCGGCATACGTATCTTCAGACTCGGCGGGTCCTTTCCAAGCATCGAAATGCTGCCATTGCCCGCGTATCCTTTGCAGCTAAGTGGCCCTCGCGCCTATACGGGATTCTTGAGTTGGGTGTTTTCCTACGAAACTCTTAGGTGACTCGAAGAGTAGACACTCGCGCGAGTAGCACCTCCCTCAAAAACTCAAGCGGGGCCCATTTCCGCCCCGCCTTCGCGCCGGCCGTCACCCTCTGCTTTTTTGTGTTTGTTTCTTTTAGAACGTAGGCGGTAATCGACATCGTACTGGAGGGCGGCTTCGCAGAGCACGGAAAGAGCCAAAGATGGAGCCCCCAACCGCCGACGACATTGTGCCAGGAAGGCCAATCTCTGACCAGTGGCGGCCTCATTGGCTTGTCCGCGTGATGCTTGGAGCGTCATTTGCATTTGGCTTCGGCACCACTCTTATAGGCGTGGGATGGAAACTCTATTCCGAAAGCGGGTATGAGCTGGCGGGTTTCCTCATCTCCGGCGTAGTTGGCCTTATCATCTCAGGCTGGCTTGCTATTCCCATCTCCTTTGCCCTCTATTCTAATCTGCCGTGGCTCAGTAACAGAGTTTGCAAAGGGAAAAACTTACTCTGGTCTGTTCCCGCGCACTTCGCGATTGGCGCACTGCTCGGGCTTGTACCGTTTGCCTTCCTCGGCGTGAAGCCAAGCCCGCCGCCCTGTGCGCTGTGATGTTTTCTAGGACATGAAGCTAGCACGCGAGCAGCGGTTATGAATCCGAGGTCCAGGCGCGCCATGCTGTTCGTGCTGCTTGTCCCCTTTGCAGTATCGTGCGCACCCTGGCTTTGGTTGGCAGTATTCTTCATCCTACCCAGCAATCCGAATAGTACCGACGCCGAAGGCGCGGGCTATGTTCTACTCTTCTCTGGCGCATTGTCGTTCATCGGGACTGGACCGCTTACTGGCCTTATGTTGAGCTTGCTCATGCGCACCGAAAGAGTAACATTCCTGAAGTTCGCCGGATTATTCTGGCTGGTAGCCCTGCCGGTGCTGAGCTTTGAATGCGTCGTGCCTGGAACGTCTTTCCTGCCGATTTACCTCACTAACGAACGTTGGTCGGAGAAGTTCATGAATGTTGATATGATATATTCGTCTGTTGAGGCCGTGGCTTGGTATGCGGTGTGCCTGGCCGTGTTGTATCCCCTAGCCAGGAGAGGAGTAGTCGCAACCGCCGTCGGTTTTGCGGTCTTGGTTGTTACCTCACTAGTCTTTGTCGGCTGGCATATCGCGCACTCTTGATGATATGATAGGCCCGTCTTCGCACCCACCGTCATCCTCTGCTTTTTTGTGTTTTTGTTTTTTCTAGATTGTCGCTGCAGATGCACAAAAATGCCCGCAACCGGCACGCGGGAGATGCACTTCTCTGGCTTCAGTTCAATCTTCGTCATCCGTGCATCATTGAATCCCCGCACAGTGCCGTGAAACTATCTGAAGCCATGCGCTTTACGTCCGGGTAGGTAGCATTCTGGCCAAGAACTGCTAAGCCCACGCACCAGTCGAACTTATTTTCTGCGCTCGCTATCATGACCTGGTCAACGATGGAGAAATATCTCGCAATGGCCTGTTCGTGCCCATGAGCTTCATCGATACATTGCGCCCATAATCTTGCAGCACTACGCAAGGTTGAGACCTGCTGTGGTGTTAGATTGTGCGCGCCCCCTATCGGTGGCTGCAAGTGGGCAGCCTGTTCACAAGAGGTAGGCAAGCCTTCGGCGTGGACCGGCGGCATAGTTGCGACAGCAAAAGCCATCACTAGTAGCAACGATGCGAAGCTTCTACTAAAGCCACAGCTACGGTCGTTACGCAAAGGCATCGAGACCTCTCTCACTTTAGGAATGAATCAATCTCCTTACCTAGACTTTCAGCCATGCACGCAGCGTCTTGGTCTCAAAGGTCGCGTCGGCTCCCGCCTCCGCGCCCGCCGTTTTCCTCTACTTTTTGCGTTTGGTTCTTTAGAACGCCAATACGTTTATCGAGGCCGCAAGGAACACTGCGGCAACGGCGGTGAGAAAGCAAATGCTCGATGCTGCGCTGGTGCTTGCCGGTTTATTGAAACCATGAACTGCAACTCCTGAAGCCAGCCAGATACCACGCTGGCCGGTCCCCTATTGAGGAGCAGAGGTCCTCTCCCAAAATCAAATACAACCAAATCCGAACCACGCGACCTGAGCGTCCCCGTTCCGCACGATTTGTTGGGTTGGGTGATTTGGATTGGGACCACCATACTCGGCCAGCCCATCGAACCTGAGAGCACGTAGCTGCGATGCACGATAAACGTGCCAAATGGAGGCACATACCACACATCGTAGCGTCCACGAAGCGGATTGACGGTTACGACCTCGACCCTGTCAAATGTCTGCGCTCCAGCAGCAAAATAGCTTGCCGGGTCCCGCACGGAGGCGATGGCCAAACCATCCACAGTGACGCCAAGCATCGCGATTAAGAAGATAAGCCTAAGCGTCTCCGTTACCATCCTCTGCATCATTTCTTGTATTGGGAAGGGTTATTAGCGAGGTATTGTTGACCGAGATGGTAGCAGAGGATGCCTAGGAAGACGACGAAAGCAACGACTGTCCCACCGCCTCGCCACATAACGAAATAAAAGCGGCCGCCTTCCGCAATCCTGAGTAGCCACAACGCCAGTGCCGTGCCAAGGAAGGCCTGGATAATGACCCATACACTCTTGTTCATCGCCGTAGCTCCTTGATGAGGGTTTTGCTTTCGGACTTCCGACCTATGCTGCCTAGGCTCGCCTTCGCGCCCGTCGTTATCCTCTGCTTTCTTGCTTTGGGTTATCTGGCGTGTCGGCACGGGGGTGGTCACGCGCGGTATCCGACAGCACCGACGAATCCGGCTATGAGTCTGTTTAACAGCCACATGAAACCCGACATGGTTTTAGCGGGCTTTCCTGAACGCGATGAAATCGAAGCCCTTTATGATAATCGGTCTGCGCCTATCCACATACTATTATACCGTTTGGATATCTGACAGGGATGCCCAACATGCCAAACTTCATAGCCCTCCATGATTGCAGGCGCCCCGTGCTGCCAAACCGCAGCACGTACGTGACGTAGTCACCTTCCCCGCATATATTGGACTGGGTATATAAGAATGTTACCAGGAGTGGTGTTGGCCTCGCCCTCGGCAGCCAGGAGCAATAGGAGAAACCTTCGCATGTGAGACATCGCTTACTATTGCCTACGCAGCCGCCATCCCATCTGGCAATGCGAACCACTTGTGACCGTGACATACCGGCGTGCAGTGCATGCGTGAACTCCGCGTTACCAACAGGGCTGGCATCGGCAACCGCGATGCAAAGCATAAACATCGCCAGCAATGCACGTCGTAGGAACATCTGTAGCCGCCTTTCTGTGGTGCTTCGGGCTCCCATCATTTGCTTCGCCACGCGGCGGATGGCAGTAACCCCAGGGGGACTCCACTAAGAGTCCCGCCTTCGCGCCCGTCGTCATCCTCTGCTTCTTTGCGTTCGTTTTTCTAGAATGCCGGTACGATAAAGGGCGACTTCACGGAACACGGAAATGTTTCAAGATGGAGCACCCAGTCTCCGAGGGCATCGTGCCTGGAAAGCTCATCCCAGACCAGTGGCGGCCTCATTGGCTTGTCCGCGTGATGCTAGGAGCGTCATTTGCATTTGGCTTCGGCACCACTCTTATAGGCGTGGGATGGAAACTCTATTCCGAAAGCGGGTATGAGCTGGCGGGTTTCCTCATCTCCGGCGTAGTTGGCCTTATCATCTCAGGCTGGCTTGCTATTCCCATCTCCTTTGCCCTTTATTCTAATCTGCCGTGGCTCAGCAACAAAGTCTGCAAAGGGAAAAACTTGCTCTGGTCTGTTCCCGCGCATTTTGCGCTGGGAGCACTGCTCGGGCTCGTACCGTTCGCCTTCTTCGGTGTGAAGCCGAGCGACCCGCCCTGCGCACTGTGATGTTCTCTCTAGGGCATAAAGCCAGCACGCGGGCACAGGTATGACTCCGAGGTTCGGGCGTATACTGCTGCTTGTCCCATTCGCTTTATCGTGCTCGGCTTGGCTCTTCTCTTTTGCGGTGTTCCACAACGCATCCAATAGCGACCTTGAAGGCGACTACTATATCGTAGGCTTTTTCGGCGCTTTGTCATTCATTGGGACCGGGCCACTCACCGGCCTTATGTTGAGCTTGCTCATGCGCGCCGAAAGGGTCGCGTTTTTGAAGTTTGCCGGATTATTCTGGTTCATAGCTTTGCCTGTATTGAGCTTTGAAACCCTCGCGCTGGGAACTTCCATTTTTCCCTTGCCGTTTTTTGTTGGCAACGGACCAGCAACAGTGGCCATTCATGTCGAGATGATACGTGCGGCGGTCGAAGCCGTGGTATGGTATGCGATACATCTGGCCGTGCTATATCCTATAGTCAAGAGAGGAGTGGCAGCCACCGCCAAGGGCGCTGCGCTCCTGGTTGTTAGCTCATCAGTGTTTATCGGTTTGGGTTTCGTGTTGGTTTTCTTTCGCTCTCTTGCTCCCCCCGGAGCTTACTGGTAGCAGACATTAAGAAGTGAGTCCCGTCTTCGCATCCGCCGTCATCCTCTGTCTTTTTGCGTTTGATTTCTTCGGTTTCGGCCGCCTGAGCGCGCTAAGGCAACATCCGCAGTAAACGCGCCGGCGCTGGAAGAAAACAGCAGTCACGGTTCGACTTGTTCCTTTTCGCTGGACCATGCAACAAGCCGACCCGTGTTGCTGAATCGAAGCGTATAGACTATTTCAATCCAGCCTGGGTTGTAATACTCGTCCAAGAAGCAAACGTGCATCACATGAGGCAGCGGGGGTTCCGAAATCAAATCATTGGGCTCGGGCCCGCAGGAAGTACTCTCTGCATTCCCGCCGTCCCAACGTGCTGTGCGAGTGACTTGCGCCCTGGTCATCCCAACGTGCAGCGCTTGCTGGAAGGCGCCATTGCCGACGGGACTGGCATTCGCAATCGCGCCATAGAGCACGAACGAAGCCAAAACTCCGACGCTCAGGGCGAACTGTTCTGCTACACTCATCTATACTAAACTAGGGACCTGGCGAAGGCGTCGGCATTCCGCCTGCCCTCCATACCGAACCGTCCGCGAACAGCACCCTACTAACCGAGCACCGCACAACTCCAAGGCCCGGCCAAGTGTCGGTCGTGGACCATTTGTTGCCGTCGATAACCACTCCCGTAGCGAACTGTCCCGCGCTTTGACCGAAGAGATTGTCCATCACGTCTCCGAATACGCTAGATAGCTCAAAGCGAGCCAGCACGGCAACCGCTACCTTCGGAGAGTCGTTCCTGAACGACACGCCGGTATCAAGCATGTTGAAGTGCGTCCCCCAACCGTTGTTAACATACCGAAGAACCGCGAAACAGCCTGTTATTTGGACAGGAGAACGCGGCTGTGGCGCTATGTACGTCGCTATGTTCGCCGCCCGCGCGCTATTGCTCAGTACCGCAAAGGCCACTGACATCGCGACGACGGCTAGAACACGCGGTCTCATTTGCCAGTCGCACTGAAGTTGAGATTCAGGGTTCCATCGGGATTCTCGGTTACCAGCAAGTGCACGTATCCCCGGTCAAGCACCATCTCTGTTGACACCGTGTGTCCACAGCTTACCCCGCGAGGAAGCGTGTGGTTAACCTGGCGCGAGAACTCGTAGACAGTCTTGCCACTGGCATCAACTAGCACGAAATGTAGGAAATAGGGCTGGCACAATGCTGCGCCCTCGGAGTAGATGGACAGCGTGCTTCCATCCTCGTTATTGATTTTCGCACACAAATCCGTGTCACCGCAGTGATAATATGACACCGCCGTGGCACCGTTAGTGAAGTGAATCGTTTGGCTAGGCGAAATATCGGCCGTCGCATACGACGTGCTTCCAAATAGCGCGTAAATGATGCTGCCGAAAAACATTAACTTGCGGTGCATTTGTCACTCCTCCTAACGGCAAACGGAATATCGTGGCTAGGGAACGTCTCCAAAGCGGCATCGGCGCCGCTTCGACCGTGCAATAGGTCCTACGACGGGGAGCGGTGGCTCCCTCTCCAGTAGACATGGAGCAGACGGCTTTAGCGGGTGACGTGGATGCAACATCATTGTCGGCTTGTAACAGCCCTCTCAGTCGAGATTCCAAAGCCACAAGACTATTGATTTTTTCGCGACAAAGTCGCACCATGGCCATTATGGAAGCAGGCGATGAGGCTACTGGGCCTACGTGCGGTGGTATGACCAACGAGTGGCCGAAGGGCAAGCCTACCAACGTCCGGCCAGAGCTTGAGGCTCTGAAGCAGGCGCGGTCCAACAAGAAGAAAGCCGATGCTCAACAGAGCGAAGACGCCGACGAGAAAGCTACCGGCCATACCTACGTCATTCTCTATCCGTCAGTCGGCGTCGTGAAAATCGGGCAAGCCGTATATTATGCAGAGCGCGTCGAGCAAGTGCGCAACATGTCGCCGGTCCCCACCGAGGTCGTGTGCGCATTCGTCGGCCTTCATCACGAGGGAGACCTTCATCGAAGGTTTGCCCATTTGCGTACGCGCGGCGAGTTCTTTACCTACACGCCAGAGCTTGAAGCGTACCTCTCAGGCCGCGACGACGCCATTACTCATGAGGACGCGGTCGCAACGTGCAGATACACGCGCAGTCGTTCCCCTGAGCCTAAGGCGAAACGGCAAACAGAAGGACCCCATTGCCAATGACCGCCTCACTGACCCTGCACCGAACGAAGGCCATAGTCTTGGGTGTCATCAGCGCGCTATATATGTTGGTCGTTTCGGAAGTTCTTCGGCACGCTAGTATCATACACTCGCAATCGTTATTCGGGTTGTTGGGGATGTTCCGATTTTCGGTCGCATTTGTGCCGCTTTGCATACTGGCTGCGGCTTCGCGCCTTCGAATCGGCGCGTTATTGGTCTATTATATTATTCTCTTATACGTCGCGATTATCGGAGGTGCCTTACTAGGCCACGAGCAGCTGGCGTTTGAGGTTGCCCCAGGTGTTCGCGTTACCTGGCAAGTTCAAGCTGTCAACTCGTTCTTCTTCCTACTGATATTCGGAGCCCTGAACTTGGTGCCAGTCGGCATTACTTGGGGCCTTGCCACAGCATTCTTCTCCCAGGCGCGCCACCGTACTGCGAAACATCCTTAACCAGTCGGGTTAGGCGGCCTTTAGTTCGTGATACGCCTTCGAAGTCAGTACCTGGTGCAGCGTGTTCACGTACCACGTCGATGAGCCACGCGGCGTTTTAATGCCTTTCTCGTTCAGCCATCCGATGATGGTTCGGAGGCTCTTGCCTCTCGCTCGCATCGCTCTGATGCGTCGTAGTACGAACTGCGGCTTGGCGTGTACGACCAACTTGTCGCCTTTTCGCCGATAGCCAAATGGAACCGGCCCGTAAACCTGCCCGCTGCGCCGCTTGTGCGCGAGCGCGAACGCCGTGCGCTCGGCTATCGCCTCGCGCTCCCACTGCGCGACCGAAACCAGCAGATTCAACATGAGCCGCCCTGAGGCCGTCCCGCTATCAAGTGATTCCGATAGCGAGCACAGGGCCACGTCGTGCCGCTCGAAGAGGTCCAGCAAGTCGGCGAGGTCTCGAACGGAGCGCGTCAGGCGGTCCAGCTTCAGCACCACGACCGCCTTCACGCGCCCGGCACTGCAATCGGCCAGGATTTGCCCTAGAACAGGCCGCTGGAGCGTTTTGGCGCTGGCCCCTTCCTCTACGAGCGCCCGAACCTCGTCCCCCGGCCGCACGGCGCTGCAATACGCCCGGAGCCGCGCCTCCTGGGCTGCCAGTGAAACACCCTCCCGAGCCTGGTCTTCCGTGCTCACCCGAGCGTAACAGGCCACATAGCGGTGTCCATATACCGTGCGTTTCATGTACAACTATTATACAGGACTACAGGTATTCTGGCGACCGCACAGGTAGCACCTAAGACTATGGCGGTCAAGAAAACTACCTTCGATTTTAACCCTAAGGTCGCGCGGCGGCTGGCCGAACTAAAGCATCAGCTGCAGTATAGCGAGGGGTTCTCGCCGCACGAGGCCAGTGGCGTCGCCATAGTGTCGGCTCTGATTATGAGCGCGACGGCAAAACAGGTGGCGAGGTTGCTTAAACGGCGCGTCTGGACTTCTCTGCCTCAGTGGTCGCAAGTTCCGGTCAGTGTCGGAGCAAGTCCCCGACGCTCGTCTGAAGGGCGTTCGCCACGGCCAGCAGGGTCCTCAGTGTCGTCGGCCTCCCCGCCTCGACGCGCTGCCACTGGCGCGGCTGCATATCGGCTCGATGGGCAGCCTCCTCCTGGGTAATCCCGAGGTGCTCTCGCTGCGCTCGAACGTTGCGAGAGATGGCGCGGAGGACCGCATCGTACCGGGCTGGTCGCACACCGCGAGCGTATGCGCATTACGCCGACCTTGCCAGGACAATATTGTCGTGAGATACTTGACGGGTTCTTGTACGGCGCCGTCAGGTCGTTCGAGAGCCCTTTGCTTGGAGGGACTTGCTAATGCTTCTTAGGTGTCTTTCGATGACCATGGCATTTGCGCTTCTGGCGCTCTCCTCGTTGCAACACGCGCAGCGCGCCGTCGCCGCGGGCGCTTGCGACATGCGCGCAATCGGGGCCGACATCAGAGAACTGGGTAATGACCTTGAGTTCGACGCGCCTCCTGAAGATGCGCCCGAACACGCGGACCTCGCAGCCACTGACTTGGAACAACAGTATGTGTCTTGTGCGGACGCTGGCGGCTATCGTGGAACTCCCTCATGGCGTTTCAGGATGTTGGCTGTCAGCATCATTGCTCGGCTCGAAGAATGGGCGACGGAGAACCCAACTGTCTTCATGCCCGCCGCTGGCACGACGATTTTTGATAACAACGCGGCGTACCAACTTGGAATGGTCTGGAGAGACCCGCACGCGCCTGCGAGCGTGAAACATAGGGTCGCCGCGATGATTCGCGCCCTGCTGCAAGAAAGGCCATAAGGATACTATGAAACCTCTTTGGGCCCCCATGCTTCTCGTATTGCTATCGCCATGCTGCGCGGTTGCAGCGGTTACGACCTATTCGGTGTCGACCTATACTGATTCTGTAGCCTCTCTGCCGACCGATGTCAGAGCGCTGCTTTTTGAACCAGTCACCGTGAGCATGACCTCGCGGAACGGCAAGCCAAAGACTGCGCGCCTTGATATTGGCTACTCCATGGAGCAGTTATGCACCGGGAATGTTACGTGGCGGCTCGTGAACATGACGCACTTCGACGGAAGCATTGAAGTCGTAACGTCCGGCGCTATGCTGAAAATTACGTGGCTTCTATCCCACTGCCCGAACGCCGGTAATCCGGAGGGCGCTATGAGGCCAGTATTCTGGACCCGGCGCGGCAGCGACTCGATAGACAGTATGTCCCACGATACAGCCGCGGCTCTATCGCTCCCGGTTTTTGTGAGCCCATGACGACGGTGGCGGTGGCCGTCCTCGTGCTTCTTGTTGTGGCCTGCATGCGGGGCGACAAGCGAATAGTTTGCGGCACGCGTCGACGCGAATGAGCATCGGAAGCGGGGTTGAACTCGGCCCGGAGAGTCGTTATCATTGATACTTTCCCCGCGGCGCAAGCGGCGTGACGGAAGGAGGATGCTTTTGTCAAGAAATCGAGTCGCCGTACTCGGCCTCGTAATCGCTTTCACGCTTGCGGCCTTTGCCGCTGGTTATTGGTTCGCGAAGATGCCCAAGCCTGGCGCCGCAACTCTGGGGCCGAGCGAGAAGGCATCCGCCATCGCTTCGTGGTTAGAGACCCAACAAATTATTAAATGCGTTCCTGCGCTTCTGAACCCGGATATGTTCGTTCCCGAGTCAGCGACGACGACCGGATTTGGCGCGGCTCCGTCGCCGCTACCAATGTCTTCCAATCCACTTTACGGCGACTCTGACGCTACTCTTCGCCTCGTAGATAGCGGCAATGGTGAACCGGCGGCTCTGGCCCACAACGTCATCTACATGAGGGTGGCCTTCCCGCATGTGTCGCACGCCGATTTGGCGGACGCGGTTGACACGATGTTCGGCTTATGGGACGACACGACTCATGTGTTCGCGGTAAGCCACGATGCCTACGAGATGTCAGAAACCCTCGTGCTTGAGGCGGATAATGCGCCACCACCTTTCGTGCCGCATGGCGAAGCAGCGGGCGTTGTGTTTACAGATGGTCTGACCATTGGCAGTGCGCGCAAATACGTCGAAACGGAAATGGGATACATAGGCCCTACGGGGCCGGATGGCATTGCGATTAGCGGCTTCGACCCCAACATACGAACGCTTCAGTCGTGCGGACTGACGGCGCAGCGGTTTGTGGGCCCGCTCGGGGTCGACACGTTCACCTTCGTTTACCGGAACGACAGCGTCGTTGCTTTCGATTACCGCTTTAATGAGTAGGCAAGAGCCGAATCTCTGGTCATGAAACGTGCGCTCGTCATCGTACTCTTGTTCGGCTTTGCGGGATTCGCATTGACTGCTACTGCCGAGGCGTATGACCTCGTCGGCGGCATTTGGACCTGCATGGTCCCTGACACTCCATACGGCCCGACTGAGTATAGATTCTATGGCGACAACCGTCTAGCGCATGCTTATGGCTCTTCCATCGAGCACCGCACCTACGACTACAACGACCGCACCGACATCCTTACCATGCGTATGCCGGAAGGCGGAACCTGCTTCCCAGGGCTTGAACAGTGGCCTATCTCCTGGCACCAGGGCGAGTTTAGTTTGGGCAACACCGTCGCGCTCGACTGCACTCGGAGCGAATGACTCACATGAAATGTACTGCTTTCATCGTCGCCCTCATAGTTGCCAACTTGGCGCTGACTCCCGACCACAACCCTTGGCTCTTGACAAGAGTAGAATCCTTATATGATTTCTGACCTGAAGACGAGCGCCAGCCTCTCCATCCTGGTAGGCGCACTGCTATTCTTCGCAGCGTTCCCGTCGAGCGCACCGGCGCGCGAGCCGGACATTCAAGGCTCCTGGAACTGCACCGCCGGTGCTCTCATACCTGACGAGATGTGGTCTTTCAGCCGAGGCGCATTCGTAGCATATTCGGACGGTGTTATAGTCGACCAGGGCGCTTATCGCTATACGCCATCCGGCATCCTAATGATGCGTTATGCGACGCCGTATGGCTGGGGCCCATGGAACGCGAGTGCTTTTGCCTGGCGGGGCTCCAGCAAATGGGTGCTAGGAGACTTCGTGTGCAAGCGCCATCGGTAGCACTTGACGCGCTCGTGGAGCCACCAGACTTCGCCCTGCAAAGTCTGGAAACCGCGACGTACAACTGCCGCCATCAGTCGCACTTCTCCAATGAAGCAGGTTCCCAGGCAACGCTCCGCGCCGAGGCCGGTCACGCGGTAGAGCCTTACATGGAGGGCCTTGCCAATGCTTTCTAGGTCTGTCGCAATTATATCGACGCTTCTGATTGCTGTCCTTATTTCTCGCGCTTACGCATCCGACCGCGCTCCGGTTGGCGCCTGGGAGTGCGCAACTCGTCCTGGAGGCGATACCCCGGCTGAAGCAGACGGCACTCCACCTCAATGGAATTACGTCATAAGCGCGGACGGAGAATATGCGGCGTGGATGGGCGAATGGGCGCTGGGGCACATGGACGCGGAGACGGGGTCTCTTATACATGGCACGTGGCATTATGCCCATGAGACGCTAACAATGACAGTCACCGCTTTTTTGGACGCCGAATTTGTCGGTAGCGTCGAGGTAGACCGAATCCGATGGACGGGGCGCAACTCGTTCATCATGTCCGGGGAAGGGGCGCTCGTCGGCACCGACTATTATTGCCGTGGGCCCCGGTAATGCGCTGCGCGAAGCGCGACCTGCAAGCCCGGCAAAGGCCGAGTCTTTAGTGGTGTACGACAAGGCTCCGGCAGCGATAAACTAGGGATATGAAACTAGAAATGGCGACCGCGGTCCTCGGGCCTAACCTGCAAGGCGACGTCATCGTCGCCGAGCGTGAGCCCGACCTCAGCGACGACATCCCTGCTGACTGGCCCCCTCCGTTGTTCTGCCAAGGCTTCAAAATTGTCGCAGACCATCGGACCGATAGCCTAGGTTTCGGTATCCTTGGCGCGACGAATCTAGGAACCGGCTTTGCAACGCTGCAAGCCGTCATCGACGGCATCGACTCTTTCATCGATGAGCAGCAGGCCGAGGCCGCGAGAATGGGCCTGCCGTGCCACCGCGGCCTCATACTTCACTGCGATGCCTCAACGGGCGAGTGGAGCGCCGCCGCGGGGCAAGAAACGGTCCTGAGCGGCCTTGCTTCCGAGACCGAGGCTCGAAGAATGATTGACTCTCTGCTCCAGAGCCGCGACTACTGAGTCACCTGGCTCCCGATTGAGAGGGGCACCGCGCGGTCGTCATAGAGACTTCTCATGATGAGTCCGCGCCGATGAACTCATCCTCGCCCGCGTGGGTTCGTTTAGCGATTCCTACAAACTGCGGAAGGTCAACGGATAGTGAGACGCGCGTGCGGCGTCTTGCCTGAAGCGCAAACAGGTCCGCGAGCGTGCGTGATAAGTCTCTTCGTAACCGAGGCTCGTAGCGGTCTATGACCCCGGCTTGTGCAAGTTGCAGCAGCAGTGCCTCCGTATGCTGACGTTCCAGGTCGCGTTTCATCACCTGGCGTTGCGCGTCTGACTCGCGCTCTCGGCTGGCGTAGTTTTGAAACACCCAAGCAATGAAGTTACCGGCGTCGGGTCCCGAACACTGCGAATATGCGTTCCTCTTGAAGCAGGCTGCGGCAGAGTTCAAGAACCCCGCAACGGAGCCCACCGTATACGGCGCGCTCTGCGATTGCGCCATGTAAGCCGCTACCATGTCAGTGTGGCGACCAAGAAACAACAGCCGGTCACCTTCACTGAGCATCTCTTGGCACGCCTCAAAGATGAGGGAGACGGTATCGTGCGGTAGCGCTGCACTCTCGGGCAGGAACAACATTCCGAGAGCCGCCAGAACCTCGTCACGACGAGCGCGTATTTTCAGCATCGCATTCAAGTGGCCGAACCCCGGAAGCAAACCGTCTTGCCACTGCGCGAGCCTCTGCGTCTCAAGCCGGACCACTCTTTCGAGTCGCCAGGCGAGTTGCGCCACGCGAACGGCGAGAAGCGTCTCTACGGGACCCCGCGCGTCCAAGTCTTCAACGATGAGGGCGGCGAGGTTCTCGTACTCAGCGGCGTCTTCGACCCCTTTGATGACGACAGTCGACGTCGCCGAAAAGCCGTGACGAAGAGCGTTCTGCGAAGACCTGTTGAGACCGGCGGCGGTCCGAGGCCCCGTCGATAACTTTGCGTTCGCGGTGTTCGCGTTTAATCGCGCCAGAGAAACAGGCAGACTACTAATCATAGACTTTGGTGCCCCGTCACCGTAGGCGCTCGACGCAGAAGGTGCAGATTCGGCCGTCTGGGGCGTCATAGCAACGCGCGAGGCCGCCGCACCGAGAGCAGAGCCTCCCGCGAGTGGAAAGGAGGCCACGGACGGCTGCAACCCCCGCAATGGCGATTGCCTCGTCTATGGTTTTGCGTGCTGCCCATCCATCAAATGACCCTCCGCAATCAAAATGCTGGCCTACGTTCTGGCACGTGCAACTATCGTCGTGAAGGCGCCATCGTCGCCGAGCCTCGTCGGCGCGAGGCACCTGCTGAAGCCTCCACTCTTGAAGCAAGGCAATGATTTCCGGTTTGTTCTGACGGACGTGCTCCCGCCACACATCGCGCACTGACGAGGGACCGCGCATTGAGACCCCACCGCGCCGGATAGACAGTTCTAGTCCATCGGCGAGTGCGCGCCGAATGACTTGCGCTGCAATCATAATACGACCTCCTCGTTCTCTGCTTCGCTTTCCGCGTGCTGTGATGTTTGCAAGAACACTTCATCGTCGATGTACACGGGTAGTTCGGTATCTAACTCTCCCTCATAGCCGTAGCCTGATGTTCTCTTAACATGTTCTCTTCTGGAGGGATGATTTGCCCCGGGGGACACGGTACACAACGTACCGGGTAAATTCGTACCGGGGACCCCGGGTGAATCTGTACCGGACCCGGTTGCACCAGCGTGCACAGTCACCCCGGGTGGATTTGACCCGCCCAGGTTGATAATGCGCGAGTCCGCGACATCCTCGTAAGAGGGCGGCGGACTCAACCAATATAGCGTGGCCCTTCCGATTTGATAGTCACGGCGGATAAGGCCGAGTTTTTCCAACAAGGCGAGCGCCTTTCGAACTTGTCGGGTGTCTCGTATCCCAGTCTCGCGTCCGATGGTTTCCTCGGTCGGGAAGCATGTGCCGCGGTCCTGGTTGGCGTGGGACGCGAGAACGATGCATACTCTCAACGCCGTGGGCGTCATGCCGTCGACGTGAAGCAACCCGAGGTCGGTAAGAGCGTATCGGTTGGCTTGGTTGAGGTGTGCGTGTTGCGAGCGCTGGTGTCGGTGCGTGTTCGCGCGCTTCGGTTTCTTTGCTCGTTTTGGGCGACTTTGCGGGCGGGATGATGCAGCAGCGTCACCCGTACCTTCGTAGCCTTGCGCGTCGGCATAATCGAGCACCGTCGCACCCATTTCTTCGACCATAACAGTGGCAACTAGGGATACCCTGATTTAGGGTTTGTCATTCTGAGCGTAGCGACGCTGAGCTTG
>VFSW01001487.1_pt1 | contig 35801 bp, 47 predicted proteins | sample 5358111 | NCBI WGS metagenome assembly VFSW01 (sample SAMN11554181, study PRJNA540505) | mine drainage metagenome | isolation source: sediment from site ElyBrook_90M | place: USA: Ely Copper Mine, Vershire, VT | collected 2017 | reverse complement strand
GGGGGGGGCCCGGCAGAGAACCCGGGGCTGCGGACTGCACTCAGGCCCGCGATGGCCGACGGTGTGTTACCGGATCCCTCAATTCCCGCTCAGTGGGACAGGTCTTGCTTCCTGCGCTCCGTCAATGAACTGAACTGAGCGAAGCTGGAACGAGCCCGTGGTCGTTCGGCTGCAACGCGCTCGTGCGCGGCGAAGGCCCGCGCGCCGCGAGCGTCTGCACAGTGGTCGGCTGCCTGAGCGCGCCGCGTCGCGCAAGAGGATCGTGTCCCCACCGCGCTAGGTGTCCGCCGGGGATGGCGGGAACGACGATGCGCACTCCGGCGTGCCGGTAGGTCTCGGCCGCATACTGCCGGCCGGCAAGCGAGCGCGGATTACCGCTGTGATAGATCGCGAGCGCCCGCGCGAGACGCTTGGCGCGCGGGGGTGCCCCAGGCACGGGACCGGCTTCCGCGGCCCGCCAGGCGTGCAGCAGGATGAGACTGCCGGCGCGCAGGTTCTCGCACGGCTGGAGGAGCTCCGCGGCCGTGAGCCGCAATGGCGCGAGCCAGCCACTATTCACCTGTGCGAGACCGAGATCGACCGAGTGACCGGCGCCGATCAGTTGGGCCGCGAGACGCACCGCGCCGGCATACGAGACGGGGTGATAGACGATATGCGTGCTGTCGTCATCAAGCGCATAGGGGTCGCCGCCGGACTCTTGCGCAACGAGCGCTGCCATGGTCACCGGGGAGATTTGGGGTGCGCAGCGCTTGAGAAGCGCGCGCTCGTCGCGGGTGGCGGCATGCGCGGGGATCGCGGCCGGTGCGAGTAGCGCAACGCCGACCAAGATGCTGAGGCGAATCGAGGACGAAATCATCCGCTTCCTCGATCTGTGTACTCGAACTCGATCCGCGTCACGAGATCCCCGGGACCACAGGCATGCGTCCGGCAGAAGAATTCGATGAAGTCCTGCGGACGGCACAGCACAGGATCGTCCCCGAAGCCCTCGAGCGCGCACTCCCGCCGTCCGTATGTCTCGTCGATCAGCAGGTCGACGAGCGCTTCCCGGCCCACGCTCACGATGCGTAGCGGGCCCCGTATCACCTCCACCTTCTCCCCGCGCTTCAAGCCCTGGGACTTCACGACGGGGCGCACGAGGTCGCCCGGCTTCAAGAACATCCACCCCATCCGGCGCGTCACCGTCTTCGTGCCGCTGCGCACCTGTGCGGTCGTGAGCGCAAAACTCATGTTACGCATGCGGGTTCTCCTGGCGGACTCCGCTCGATTCGATCATCTCCACTACGGCAGCCATCACACAAGCCGATTGATTCATGGCACCGGAAATTCCGCCCAAACCTTCCCATCGAGTTCTCGGCCGGCGCGGCGCGTACCGCACCGGAACATGACACCCATCTTCCCCGGTTCCGGTCTCTTCGTGATTTGGTGCGCATTCCGCGAGTCGCACAGGCAGTTCGGCGCCCACTCGCCCCACTGCTTGAAGTGAAAGGGCACATGCGCCAGGGCACACTGATCGCGGATCGAACGGACCCACTCCGGGTGGATCGGTCGCGCGTCCGGGCCGCTCTCCCCGCCGACGATCACCCAATTGATCGACTGCTGCGGGGTCACCTGGCCGGCGCATGAGTGCGCATCGGCATTCAGAGCGCAGAGATCGTCGTTGCAGTCATAGGCGTGACCGAAGGATTCGGACTCGAGCCACTCATAATCGAACTCGATTGGCCCGAGCAGCGGCTCGCAGGACACGAAATGCAGTGCCGCAGGTACTGCGATGAGCTTCGGAATGTCCCGGTCCGCCTCCTCCTGATTCACAACTGTCGCCCCGATCCAGACGTTCCGGCGCGGACGGTCCAGCCACGCCATCGGCAGCATCCGTTGCGCATTGCCAATCCGCTTCGTCAGCAGCATCCAGGTGAGCGCGGGCGTTGCCTCGATGAGCGACCAGAGATCCGCGCGCCAAGCTTCGGGCACTGAATTGTCAAATACATCGCCGAGGCTCGCGCAAAACACGCGAAGGGACCTCGCCGTTTGCACGGCCTTGGCATTCCACGCCAGCGGCTGCCTCCAGTTGGTGAGAGAAATGCGCACCGGCGGACGCTCCCACGCAATGCGACCGAATCGCACCGCCCATCGCTCTGCGTAGCAGTGCGCGCAGGCCGGCGACACCTTCGTGCACCCGATCCACGGATTGAAGGTCGCATCGCACCAGGAAATTGCACTCTGTTCAGCCATGGCTTCCCCTCACAACCGCGCCGGCCTGCAGGCCGCACCGAGTCCCAACTGTCTCTGACAGCCCTTGCCGGTACTGAGGCGGCGCCGGCACCCCGCCGGGGCCACCACCCGAAATTCGCGCCGCCGCTCCGGATTGCCACAGCGCTTGCACACGCGCTCGCCCTTTCGCACCGCAACCGCTTCGGCCGTGGCCTGCCGCGGCACCGTAACCTCGTTCGTCGTATCGGCATCCCCACAGTCGTGCGCCGCAGCTCATGGAGTTCGACGTACTTCGGATTGAGCTCGCAGCCGATGAACTTTCGGCCCAAGCGGGTCGCGACCTGGGCGGTCGTCCCCGAGCCCATGAACGGATCGAGTACCGTACCCCCCGCAGGGGAACCGGCGAGGATGCAGGGCTCGATGAGCGCAGGCGGGAAACAGGCAAAATGCGCACCCGGAAAGGGCGTCGTGGGCACCGTCCACACCGAGCGTCGGTTGCGTCCCTTTCCGACCCTCCCCTCCACGCTTCGGATCCCGCGGTGCGGAGCCATCAGTCCGCCGCTCGGCTCCCGCAGATCCAGAACGCCGCGCGGGTGATCCTGACCGCTGTCGGGCTCACGGATCGCTTCCGCGCCGTAGTAGTAGCGCTCCGATTTCGCGAGGAGAAATAGGTACTCGTGCGCTTTGGTCGGCCGATCCCCCACACTCTCGGGCATGGGATTTGGCTTGTGCCAAATGATGTCCGAGCGCAGATACCACCCTTCGGACTGCAGCGCCAAAGCGATACGCCAGGGAATACCGAAGAGATCCTTTGGCTTCACGCCGCCCGCTGGGTTGTTGCCGCCTCCCCACCGACCTGCGCGGGAAAGGCGCTTGGATCGGCAGATCACCACTTTGCCGCGCTCACGACGCTGGAAGGCGTCGCCCATTTGGGGCGTCTGGTTACCGCCCCCGCGCGTTGCGTAGGAGTCCCCCAAGTTGAGCCACAGAGTCCCGTCTGAGGTGAGCACATCGCGGACCGCACGGAACACCTCGACCATACGGTCAACGTATTCTTCCGGAGTATCCTCGAGCCCGATCTGCCCGGCGACGCCATAGTCCCGTAGCCCAAAATAGGGCGGCGACGAGACGCAAGTCTGGACGCGCACCCCGTCATCCGCCATCGCCCGGAGCAGCTCTCGGCAATCGCCGACGTGCGTGCGGTTCACCCACTCACGCACGATGGCCACCACGCCGGGCATTGCAAGACGGGCGCTGCGGGCCGCAGGAACCCGGCGGCTGGCGGATCTCGAAGAACCCCTGAAGCCGGGGACTCACCTCAATCGCGAGGCGCGCGAGCCCCGCGGTGGCGCAGTTGTTGATCTTGAACCCTGCGTCCGAATGCTCGCGCACTGCGGTACGCCACCGCAGGACGTGACAGAGCCCGTCAGCGGTCCACCGTCGCTGTCCTCGTGCCTGCGTCCGCAATGCCAGGCGGACGAACTCCTGGAATACATGCATGTTGTCCGCGAGCCACTCCCAAAACCCCACCGGGTACGTCCCGTCATCGTATTTCGCCCGCCAATCACTGACCGGCGAAGGACCTAGCGGAAGCGACTGTTGCGATTGCTGCATCTGAAGTGGCTCACTGCCGAGCGTCTGGCTTGCCATACGTACTGTCAAATGTTTTCGGCCGAGGTGTCCGCGACCCGTGACTCCAGCACGGGGATCACCGCACGAGCCGAGGCGCCGACGGAATCAAGCGCTGCCGCCCGCCGTTTTCCGTGCCGCGCCATCTTGCGGCTGCCGCTGCAGTATTTGCCGGCGTCTCGCTCCGACCAGTATTCGACCGCGCGGATCTCGAACGAGGTACGCGGCTCGGCTACACCCGCGCGACGATGGCGCGCGCGGGTAAGGAACTCCTCCTCAACGCGCCGAGTTTCCTCGTCGATGAGCAAATCGTCAGTGCCTGCGCAGGCCCTGCCCGTCGCCATCTCGAAACCACAGTCGGGATCGGCCTCCTCTCCCCGCGCGCTCGCCCGACTCCACCGGCGGGCCCATAGCCAGGCGCGCTTGATGAGCCACAATCGCGGACCGCCGCGCCCCGGGTCGTAGCCGGAAATCGTCTGCGTCACCTCGAGACACATGAGCATCATCTGCTGCTCAACGTCCTCGAGCGGGACGCGCGTCGCGCGACTGATCGCGTGAGCCTCGAGCCGAAGTGCCTCGAAGAGAGACACCGCCCGCGCTTGGCCGGCATCCGGAGCGGTTCCTTTTGCGCTCATCGGCGAACCTCCTTGCGCGCATCGCGCTCGGCGTGTCGCGCCGCGGCGTCCATCACACAACAGGGCGGAAACTCAGGCAGTCGAACGATCTTCTTGAGCGCGGCATCGAGGACCTGCTGGACAGGCACGAGCGCTTCACGGAGCGTCTCGAATACCGGGTCGGTGATCTCTGCTGACCCACCCATAGTGGTCAGCAACGTATCCAGACCCTCCCTCACCCAATCGAGTCCCGCAATGAGCGCCTCTCGCTCCTCATGCGCTTCGAGGTGAAATGCATCGAGCACTTCCCCAAAGGTTCGCCGCGGAGGCTCATCGTCCGCGGCGGGAACTGCCGCCGGAGCCGAAGCGCTTTGGCCCGTCGTAACGGCAGGTTCTTGCTCCCCACCTTCGCTGCGCGCGTCGTTCTCCCCTGCGTCATTGGCGTCCTCACTCTGCGGTCCGTCCTCGCCCTCTTCATCGTCGCGCGGGCCTGCGACTGATCCGCCGCTCGTCCGCTGCTCCGCAGAGTCGCCCTGGGCCGCCGGTGCCGGCGGCTGCGCCGGCGGTCGCGGCATCACAAGCCTCAATTGCTTCGCCCGCTCGGCGAGTTCGTGTTCGCGGCGCGCCCTCTCGCACCGATCCATGGTGATCGGATCGGTACTGTCGAGCACCCGTTTTCGCACCGCCGGCTCGAGCTTCACATACGCATCCCACGCACCCACCGAACCCAATCGGCCGACCTCGATGAGTTGCCGCGCGTCCCCCGAACGGGCAATCATGAGGAGCGACACGACGTGCTCATCCTGGTAGCCGAGCACCCGTGCAATCGCTTCCGTCGGAAAACCACCCTCTGCGAGTTGCAACACGCCAAGGGCCTGCTCCTCGAGCGTCAACTGGTCGCGATGAGTATTTGCCGCGAGCTGAATAACCATCGTCATCAGCTCGCGGCGCGCCGTGAGCGTCATCTCCCGGGCATCGAGCGTGTGCAACCCCTCGGCACACGCGGCGCGCCAGCGCCGCTCGCCGTCGACCAGCACCCATCCCGTACCGTCGCGGCGCACAATGATTGGTTGGACCTGAATGACCCGCAGGCTTGCACCGAGTTCTCTCAAACTCTCCTCATCGAAATGCTTGCGCGGCTGCTCCGGGTCCGGACGAACCTGATCCACCGGCACCGTGATGAGGCGACCGCTCTCCCACTCCGCCCGACCGAAATCAAGCTCCCCGTCGCGGCCGATCTCCGGCGCAACGCGACTGCCCTCAACACTCATGGTTGCTTCTCCTGGTAAGTTTTTTTACGCCGCGTCCACCTGTGGACGCGCTTTGAACTCGATCTGTTGGCGTTCACTCAGGCGCGGGTCCGGTTCGATCTCGATCTCCTGGACCTCCGAAATGCGTAACGGATGTTTCTCGGCCTCCTCCCGGCGCAGCGCGAGTCGTGCCAGCGGCACAAAACTCGCGGCAGACGGTTGTGTCTGCGGCCTCATGAGAAAGCAAAAAACTTTCACTCGCAGAGACCCCGGCAGTTCAGTGGGCCACCACGAACTGGGCGCTCCTCGTCGCCGTCTCGTCTTCCCACCCAAACAAACCCGGTCACGACGGTCTCCATTGTTCCGTCTGATAACGGGCAAAGAGCGCGATATCGAGGCGGCAGGTCTCGATGAGAAATCCGACGACCGCGATTTTTGTCACGTCCACCGGGGTCCGCTCCGCCCACACGACCGAGGCGACCCCGGTCGCCTGTTCGACTTCAATGTTGATTGCGCTCAGAACGTGCACGTCACTGAGTTGGCGCTTGATCCACAGGATTCGCCGCGGCTCGACTTCACCGACACTCTGGAACATCCGATGCCTCCCACGTGTTCATCCGCCACTGCGATTCGCGGCGGCGGGTCCCGTTATCTCCGTGATACGTCTGGCTTGCCATACCCACTACGCCAAAGAAGAACCGCTGTTGTCCTCACCAGCGCGCCCCCGTTCCACGACGCGGGGCTGCGATGACAAAATTGCGGATACGCTGGACGGTCCGGCGGCCGAGCGCGCCGGTAAGGCGTGGCGCGCCGCGAAGTGTGGAAGCGCCGCACGGATCTCGGCCACTTCACGAACCTCGACATAGGCTTGCAGGAAGCGCCGCTCGAGCGCGTGTAACCACGCTGTCTCGCAGAGCGCAATCGCGCCGTACCCGCCGATCGTCGCCACCGCGCGGTCAACCAGGGCGTCGCCACAGGTCACGTCTTCCCGCACCCGACCGAGCGCAATTGCAGAGCGCGCGGCCCGCCTGGCGATTTCCCACGCCTCGACGCCATCACGCTCGGTGGCAGTGCGACGTAGGTCTTCGAAGTCCTTCGGCGCCGGCATCCAGTCGCAGCGCTTGAGGAGCACCTCCGCCGCCGTGCGGAACTCCTCGATGCTCCAGGATTGCATCGAACGCCAGTAGAGTTCGATCGTCGCGGCGGAGAGCTCTCTGCCCTTGAGTTCCGCGAATCCGACGACGATCTCGGTGAACGCCTTGCAGTCTTCGTCTCTCATCTGCGTCCCTCCACGCGCCGCATGAACTCTTGTGCAGCCGCGAGATTCTTACGTGTCAACGCGCTGACGCCCGGCTGTGGTTGCGCCGTCGCGAATTTCAGTCCCATCTCGATGTGCCGGGCATCGCGCAGAAAGAGTTCGACGTCGTCGTACACTGTCGCCCGCTCGTTCTGCCCCATGTGGTGGGGCGAGGATTGATACCCCTCGATGGATCGGCGCAAGTCGGCTTCGCTGTATGAGGCAAGTGCATTCGTGATGATCTTGCGCCGTTTTGCATCCAACACCGCTTTTGGGTGGTCGTAGAGCTTCTGCCAGTGCGCGAACACGCGCTCGACGGCTCCTCGGGTTTGGCTCTCTGGCTCCGTTGTCGCGACCGGATCCCCGGAAGCGTTCAAGAGGTCCCCTTGACTCACCGCTTTGGCGAGCGGATCGGTTCCGCATCCCCCACCCCCCGGTGCGCGCAAGCGCACAGGGTTTGGTTTCTGCTCCTGCTCCTGCTCCTGCTCCTGCTCCTGATTCGCCATAGCCTTTCCCGAAGGCTCTCGTAAGGCTTGCCGGAAGGCTTCCGCAAAGCCTTCACCCCACCCTTCCGCGAAGGCTTTAAGCGCTTGATATGCTTCGCGTTTCAACTCACATTCGGGCAGTTCATCGAAGATCGATCCCCACGATCGGATGACGTTCGGTGACTCCGGTTTGTTGTAGCGAGGAGCATTCGGGAGCCACACCAGACCGGCCTCCCAGTCAGCCTTTGCCATACCCTTCGCGGAGACTTCCCGGAAGGCTTCCCGAAAGGCTTTCATCGGCCACCTGAGCCGATGCGCGAGGACGACATCGGACGCCTCAAAGAGTCCAGGGATACTGGTGGTTTGCGGGCCGAGGAGGAAAAAAACCCACAGCGATTGCCCGCCCGGCGGAAGGGGCGTGAGCGAGCGGAATTTTTCATCGCTCCACGTGCGCAGGTCGAACTTCCGATAGCGCGCCATCTCACCCCCCTCGCCCGAGGTCGGACGAATCGCGTTCTACTTCAGACTCGAGATCGCCCTCCACACTGGAGCACTGATCGGCGCAGTTTGGCTCTGGACGCTCCAGGACCGGCCGCCCTGTCACGAGGCGGCCGACCGGACTCTCCCCAACGCCGAGAGCCTCCTGCGCGCGCGTGACCGCGACATAGAACACGTTGAGGTCCTCGCTCGAGTCCGCGAGCCGCGCCCGCCAGGCCGCCTCGGTCTCGCCCTTCTTCTCGTTCGGCTGCGGACCGAAATCATCGGCGAGCATCACGCGGCGGAACTCGAGACCCTTGGCCGCATGCGTGGTGAGACACACCACGTCACGGCCGCTCGAATCGATGGCGGCCTGGTTCTTACCCACCGCCATGTCGCTGATGATCGACCGGGTACCGTCGTACCCGTGCTCGGCGGCGAGCTTGAGCAGGATTTTCACATCCGGCATGTCGCCGGCCTCAACCGATTCGCGCAGCTCATCGAATGACTGGAACGCGCAATACCGGCGGGCCGCGCTGCGCCCCGTGGTCTCGAACCGCTCGAGCGCATCGATCTCGCTCAACATCGCGCCGCGCTCGAGACACAGAGCGGGCCTGCGACCCTCCTCGGCCAGCTCGAGCGCCACGGCGATCGCGGCGCCGTTCGTTCGGCAGATCACCGCGCTGGGGGCATCAATATAGTTCTGGACACTCGAGGGGCCGCCGGCTCCGGTGATCCGAAATGCCGACCCTCCGAGCTCGAGCACCCGATTGGCCACGTCGGCCACGGCCGGGCCGAAGCGGAAAGACTGCGTGAGTGCAAGGCGGCGGTGCGAGTCGATCTGGCGCATTGCATCCACCGCGCCCCGCCATGCATAGAGCTGCTGGTGTGAATCGCCGACCGCGATGGTCTGACATCCCTGCCCAGCGGCGAGATTGAAGAACTCGAGCGCGAGCGGGTTTGCGTCCTGCGCTTCATCGAGCAGCAGGTAGTCCCACTGCGCGCGCGGGCGGCCCATCACGTAGAGCTTGAGGTAAATGTCGTGGTTCGAGGGAAACTCGCCGGGGCCGCTCATCTTCTCCCACAACCGTTGCGCACCTCCCTCGAGAAGCCGGCCGAAGTCCGATGCAGCCTTTGCGAGCAATTGACGTTGACGTTCCGGCCGCTCATCGGGCACATACTGGGAAGTCTCGGCACTGAGCCATCCGCTCGCGTAATCCCGCAGCGTGCTCCAGGGAAAATGGTTCGGTCCCAGCACCACGTCAGCGGAATGACAGAAATTGCTGACCCAGTCCTTGAGCAGGTACCCCTGCGCGGTGGGCGAGAGCGGGTATTCTCCGCGCGCATCGAACGCGAGCCATCGACTGCACCCACCGGCCTCGGCCGCGGCGCGCGCGGGTAGCGCCATATTGAGCCGCCCGCCGCGCTTGAAGGGATCGGCGCACCCGGAACTGTACGCGATGGAGTGCAGCGTACGCGCCTCACACCCGGTACCCACCAGTTTCCCGCTCGTCGTTTTGGCCGCCATCGCGTTGTAGACCACGAGGATGCCGCGGCGCCGGCCCATTGCGCGCGCCACCGCCGCGCAGGTCGTGGTCTTGCCCGACCCCGCGCCGGCCTCGACCGCGAGCGGCTCGCGGTCCTGAGCGGCCTCAACGATGGCCTTCTGCTCAGCGGTCAGACGCAACGGAGTGTTCGTGCCGGAAGAACGCGAAGCGACCCGTTCAGGAGATTTGGCGCGGGCCGCGGGGGAAGATGTGCCGGCGCGCCCGAACAAATCGGATTGCGACCCGATCGAGGCGGTGCCCCGTGAAACACCCGGGGCGGGTGAAGCGCGGCTCATGTGTGCCGCGACGAGCGTTTCGTGGAAGCGCGCCGAGCTGGCCGGGCACTGTCCCTCGCGGTCCGGCGCGCCGATTTCACGCGCGACTCGCGTTCGCGCCGCGCCCGAGTACCGGGCCGCCCGTAGTCGCGGTACTCGTTCTCATCGAACTTCAATTTGCCTCCCGTGAGTCGCTCGAGTGCCACCGCCCGAAGCGGCGGGACCAGCGGTCCCCAAGAGGTCAGCGATGCACGGCCGATGCCCAATTGCCGCGCAAGCTCTGCTTTCGTCTCGAAGTGGCGGATTGCGTCTTCCGTTTGCATAAGCGCGCTATGTATCCACTGCCTTACCGGTGGTTAGCATGCCATACATTTTTAGCAAGTGCCATACGCTGAGAGCCGTCTCACCCGCGCCGCAGGTACCACCGATCCCGGGGCATCGGGGCAGGACTTTGGCGGCTGACGTGAATCCAGGCAGCCCCGCGGGTAGCACGGGCGCCTGGGACGAAATGCAGTGGAATGAGGTACCAGTATTCGTGGCACCGTGACCGCCCGTGCGTGGCGATGGACCTTATCGGAGCCCCCATCACTCCCCCGCATGACTCCGCCCGCCCAGGAAGGGCGGGCTCCGGCCAGGCCAAGGACAGAGCCCCCCAAAAGAGGGCATCCGGCTGATCGAAGCGCTGAGGCCGCTACGGCCATCCTACGGCGTACCTCCGCCCAGCCTCGGGCGCTACAGCCGAGGCGGGGCGCATGGGATGGTCGCCTACGCTGCTCCAGACCTATGCAATCGGGTGGGACGGAGACATTGCTGGATGCGAGGAAGCCGCGCCTGCTCGCACCAGATCGTCTGGTCCGGCAACCCGCAACCTGACAACATCGTGCCGATCATTCGCGGGCGGGGTGGAAGGCCCTGAATAAATGATTAGACTGGCGCCCAGCGGCACTACCAAATCAAAGCGCAGAAAGGCTACCGAACCAACTACCGGTCGGCGGCGCTGTGATCGTGTCGTGGTATCGAAAGCAGTATTCATGCTCATCCACGGACTGAAGGACTCCGAGCAGTACATGGGCGTTGATGGGGGTACTACCTCCAGACTCGTAGTGGCTGACGTAGTTCGCAATGATAGCTGGCACGTGCTGATTGCGGAAGGTCGCCTGCTGCAGCGGGGTGAGGATGAGCCGGCCAGCTGCGCCGAACAGAGCGATTGCGTCCGAAATCGCATTGAGTGCATTTCCGACCGTTTTGTTATCACCTCGGATCGCGTAATCCGGCGGAACCGGAATTCTCAGCTTCGAGATAATCTGTGAAAGCTTGAACTCCAGATACTGCCTCACGAATGGTTGACCAATATCAACCTGCCCAGCTTGTAGGTGCGTCGTTGCAAGCGCCTTAAAGCGGTTCGCATCTAACTGGCTCGCATAAACATTGCCGGTCGGCGCGGCGCCTTGTAAACGCTGGTGATACCAGTTCGAACTGTCGCTAGCGGTGCGGTCGAAATACTTCTCGAGGAGAGTATCGTGGCTAAGCACGACAAATTGCAGCCCGTTCGCAACCGCCGCAGTCTGTAGCTTCGTGCGTAATGCTTCCATTAGCGCGAACTGGTGGCCGCCATCAAAACTGGACGTGACGTCATCCAAGATCATAAATCGCGCCGGGCCAGTCTGCTCGACAGCCGCCGCGAAGAAAATGGAGGCCGCTATTGCATTCCGGTAGCTTTCGCACAAGACGGCGCGTGCAGAGATGCCAACTTCCCCATAGAAGTTATTCAGCTTAAGATCAATGTCTTCGCTGTTTCCTGCGCGCACAAGTTTCGGCTGCATATCAACGCCACCGCGAACGATGTCACGAAAGAGTGACTGATAACTCGACTCAATCGTAGTGATCCGCTGAGTCGCAAGCCGGCTCTCTGCATCGCCAATGATCGTAGCCGTATCGGCGATGAACTTTTGCCAGCGCTCGCGCCACCTCTTGTGGGCGTGAAGGTCACTGGCCTGCTTGGAAGCGGATCTGTGTCCGAGGATTGCCTCCCGGAAACGATTGCCCGCTTCCAGCTTCTGCGTGAGGGAGACCAATGACGGCGGTAGCTGCGCCTGAAGCTCACTCTCCCGCGCTTGAAGTCTGGACAGCGCATTCTGTCGCTCCGCTTCCAATCGCTGAGCCTCCTGTACCGCCTCGCGAAGCCGTCCCTCCGTCAACCTGTTGTCGCCTGCTAAGCGCCTTATTGTGCCCCTATGCTTGCTCTCATCGCTTACTGCGAGCGGGGCACATCCTTCCAGCTTCTCGAGCCAGGCCAGCCATGCGCCCGCATTGAGGCTAGTCTTCAATTGCCCGCCAAGCTGATCGGCTTCGCGGTAGCGCTCAAGCAAGCGCTCCATTCGCGCCACGACCGGTTCGTCGAGTCTCGAGTCACACACAGGGCACTGCTGCGAGTCGGCCCAATCTTCGCCCTCAACCACCAGCTTCGCCGCCTCAAACAGGTCCTGACGGCTCTTAGTGCCCGCAAGCGCGACGGCCGAGTCGCGCGCACGAGCCAGCACAAGCAAGGCTTCTGCGTTCGCCTTCACTTCCGCCGTTGGTGCAGATCGTGTAAGTGAATCGATGTCCTGCACGACACGCTGATACTCGGCTTTAGCCTCTCCGCCTTCAGCAGAGACGATAGCGGCTCTAGCCGCGTCCATATCCACTGTCAGGATGCTCTTGCCGGCAAATGCCGCAGCCAGCGTCGAAACAGAAGCAAGCGCAGCAGTCACTTCCGTGATCCGCGCCGTTTCCTCAGCCAAGTCCTGAATCGCCGATCCGGTCACTTCCTCAAAGGCCGCAAGGGCTGTCGCGCGCGTCTCTCCAACGCGGCGCTCGGACCCCTCGAGGTTGGCCTTGAGGGCCGTCATCTGAAAGTCCGTATTAAAGGCGCGAGTATTGCTCGCCTGATCGAAACGCTGTCGGAAACCCGCAAAGCGCGACAGCCCGATCAATGAGGAAAACGTCCGGCCCCGCTCCAAGGGTGTATCGTCGATGAAACGGGCAAATTTCCTGTAATCGACTACTGTGAAATCTTCAGCCAACGCGGTGAGGAACTCGGCTGGTCTGGGATGTCCCGTCGGGCTCGTGACCGTCCGTTGACCGGCCGCCGTGCGTTTCACCACGATGTCCACGTGCGGTGAACCATCATCCGGCGTAAATTCCAAGGCGATGGTTCCTACCTGAGCGGTATGGAACCGGTTCACGTAGTAAGCTTCCGGTCTCTCGCTTCGTTGCAGGACTTCGAGTTTCGGCAATTTGTCGAAAATTGCGTAGCAGATTGCCTCGTAGAGAGATGTCTTTCCTATGCCGTTCTGAGCATAGATCGAATTGACCGCATCGACTTTGAGTGACAACGTGAGGGGATCGCCCTCATTTTTTATGCCACGAAATCCTTCGACGCTAAGCTTTGTCAGGAAGTATCGCGGCATCACTCAATCCCTGCGCCGATCTCGATTTCTGCGGCCGCGTTTATCGCATCGAAGACCTTCTGATTGAAGTTGCGTCTCGCGGAGACATCATCTGACAGAAGCAAAGCAATGTTATCAAATAATATTTTTGCACAGGCGCAATCAATCGATTCCAAATGTGCCTTCACCCGCGAGAGGTTCTGGGGCCAGGTCTCCTCTAGAGAGAAATCAAACTGATCGAGCGTATTCGTATTCTCTGAGCTCATGCGTGCTGCCCCTATTTAATCCCTCACCCCATGGTCACCGGCACCAACGTCATCGTGTCGTTCCCGAAAATATCGATCACCTTGACGGCGACTATGTACCGACCCGCACGACTGTACACGTGCGGCGCGGTGTTCAGCTCAAGTTCTCGGTTCTGTCGTGTCCGGAAGCTCTGCCACTCGTTCTCGAAGATGTACCCGCCGGTCCATTGTTCCTCGAAATCGTTCGGATCCAGCATCGCCGGGCCAGGGCCGGCTCCTGTTGTCGCCGCCCGGTCCAGGATTCCCAGCGACTTGTGGACCTTCACAATCTCTTTGCGGCTCTCGTAATCGAAGTCGACTGCCCAATAGTCCACCCAGTCAGTCCAGCGCTTGGTAAGGCGCTCCTTATCCACGACCCCATCCTTGTTTTTCGTGACCTTGTAGAGCTGTCCGCGGTCGCAGATGACCCCGTTCTTGCCGTCCTTCAGATTGGCGATCGCCGCCTCCGCGGCACCCTGGCTGTAGTATACCGAGAAATCCGTGAGCTCAATCTGAACAGCAAGTTTGTTGCCCTTGACGTAGCGTGGCGTCGCCTCAACGAAGCTGATGTCGTGGAAGATGACCTGACCCTTATCAACAGCTCGCTTATCGAATACCTCCGCCGGGATATACTTCGGGGCCAGGTCAATCCCCTTCTGCCGCGCTTCCTCGAGCGCCGCTGGGAAGAGCCCCATTTCAAATTCGAACGCTAGGATATCCGCGCGGGAAGCACCGATCTTCCGACACTCCATGATGACCTCCTCAACGAAGAGGCGGCCGACTGGGAGATTTATCGGACCGATGACCACGAGCCGGCCAGCATTCTTGCCGTGGAAGAAGCTCGAGCCCTCGACGGGCTGCGCCTTGTAGGCACGGAGGATCAGATCCCGGAACTCCTGTTCCTTCTGCGCGAGTGCTTTTTCCTTCTCCTTGCCGTTTAATCGGCCGCCCACATTGAGGTACACTTGGCGCTCGTAACGGCCGAGATTCAGGACTTCGAAGGCACGGAAGGGCTTACCGGAAGCCTTCAGCTCACGCTGCACGCCGATCAGGCGCTTGCGGGTGGTGTGAATGCCGAACTTGCCGAGGTCGGTTGCGATCCACTTGCGGCCGAGCTTTTCCGCCACCGCAGCGGTTGTACCGGACCCGACGAAGAAATCCGCGACAAGATCGCCTTCATTGCTACTCGCCTTAATAATGCGCTCGATGAGCGTCTCTGGCTTTTGAGTGTTATAACCTTGGAATTCAATCGCCATCGAGTTGATGACGTCGATATCATCCCAGAAATCTGAAACGTAGACGCCTTTAGCGTCAGCCAAGTAATACTTGAGCTCCGGGATGCCTTCAGAATTCCATACAATCAACCCTTCTTTGTCGAGCGCCTCTAGTGCGTCAATCCTCTTTAGCCAGTGCATCCCGTTCTTGCCGCGCTTATTCGGGTCTACGCCTTTCCACACTTGGCCTGTCTCCCCGGCTGACCTTCCGCTTGCCATTAGGGGGACCACCCGATAGTTGCCTTTCTCGTCCGACCGGCTGTAATGTTTCTTCGACGACTCTGAGTAATCGCCGAATTGCGGATTGAACGTGTGTTCTCCGGACTTCGAATAAAACAGTATGAAGTCCTGGCTGTTGCGCCATTGGGTCCGCACGCCAGCGGCAATCGCCGATCGCTTCCACGAAATGATGTTCTCGACGTTGGAAAATACTTCGTCCATGACCAGCCGGAGAGCACCCACTAGTCGCCAGTCACAGTGAACGTATATGCTGCCTTGTGCGTGCATCAGCTCGCGCATCAGGCACAAACGTTCATAAATCATTGCGATATAGGAATCGGCCCCGCGACCCCATGTGTCCCGGTACGCGATCTGCTCCAAGAGCCCAGGCTCTTTGTGAAAAGTCTCGCCACCGATTTCAATGTCCATGCTGAAGTCAGCGCCGACATCGAAGGGTGGGTCGATGTATATCAGCTTCAGTCCGCCAGCGTCCTCGATTTGCTGTCGGAGGGGACCTGCCTTGAGCGACGAAAGAATCAGCTTGTTGTCGCCCCAGATGAGTTTATTGGTCCAGCCCTTGATTTGCCGACCGCGCGGGTCGAGCCAGTCGAACTGCGCCTCCTTCTTTGAACCCACTTCCTCGCGCGGCTCATCGATGTGCTCGAGAGTCTGCAACGGGAGGACGGTCGTGCAGACGTCACGCGTCTTGCCGTTCCAGACGAGCTCCACCTCGCGCTTGTCCTCGAAGAGGATGAACCGGTATTTCTCCGGCAGGGGTTTGCCCTGCTGGATCAAGGTGACGAGATCGCGCTGCTCTGCGTCGCTGAGGTCGTAGGTCTTCTTTTCAATGCGCGCCATCGGCGCCCTCCTGGTACTCCCGGAACACGCTCACGAGCCCGGCGAATGTAGTCGGCTTGAACTTCTCGAAGCCTTCCTGGTTGACGTAGACGAAGTGATAGGCAGGGCCGCGGTCCGTCTTCGCAGCCTCTGTGGCGTCCTCGCACCACTGGCGCAGGCGCATCATCTTTTGGGGCACGTCAAGTTCCTCTCGCCCCTTGGTTTCCACGATCCACACGTCACCGGCGGTCGTACGCACAATAAAGTCCGGGGTATAGGTTGAGAGTTCACCGTTCGCGCGAACGAATTCAATCTTGAAGCCCACGGCAAGGTAGTTCTTGCCGTAAGCCTGCACGTCGGGGGCAGCCTCGAGAAACGCGGCGAAGGCAAGTTCAAGGGTGTCGGCATGGACCTCGCCCACGATCCGGTTGAACACGGATTTCTTCGCAGGCAGGAACCGACGTGGTTCGGTGCGGAAGGGTCGCGTATCGCGGAGGCGGATGTAGCCGTCGATCCGGGAGCATCCGCCTTCGTAGATGGTCAGTGCATTAACGGCGGCGCGGAAGTGCTCGAAGAGGGTCTTCGCGACCTCCGGTTCGCTCAAGTTTCGCAGGATGACGGGATCCTCAAGGTCGACCTCATGCGTGAATAGGTGCTCGCGCATGAACGTCTTGACTTTGGGATAGAGTTGGTCATAGCCGCCGACCAGGTGCAGGTCCTTGAGGATCTGGCGCGAGAAGAACGCCACGACCGAACGGTAGTCCCCGGGACCCAAGCCATCGAGGCGCATGACGTGGTCGACTTCGGAGTTGAGCATGTTCTTGAAGACGATCTCGCGGGTTTCCTCCGGCGAGAACGGCTTCACGGGGAGCTTCGTGTTGCCGAAGTGCTCAGGTTCGAGCTCCGAGAGATCCTTGAATTCCCGGTTGTAGCGGCGCGTGAGGCGCGGGACCGTGATGTCAAGCTCGTCGATGTTCTTTTCCGGCGACGTATTGTCCACCTCGACAACGACGGAGTCCTGCCGCTCGCGGCTGCCAGCACCGCCCATGGGTACCCGGTCGAACGTGACCCCTTCACTCTGGATTGATTCCACAAATTCCATGAAGGCCGGTGTCCCCATGACGGACACTGTCTCGCGCTGGTCGCTCCCGAAGTACATGCGCCGCAGGCCGCGGCCGAGCGTCTGCTCGGGCAGGATATTGCTCTTGGCGGCGTACGCGCGGAGGCCGACGATCACCGTGACGTTGCGTACGTCCCAGCCCTCCTTGAGCATGAGGACCGAGACGATCGCCTTGTAGGGCGACTTCCACGTGTCGATTTCGTTCGACTGCTTGCGCAGCCGCTCGAGTTCATCCTTGTCCTTGCCGGAGGCAGCCTCGGAGATCTCGCCGTTCTTCTTGGTGTGAATGACGAGCACCGCGTCTTGGAGCTCGGGAGCAATTTTCTTGAGGTACTCCCCGACCTCATCGCAATTGCGGGTATCGTCAACCATGACGAACAGCACGGCCTTCTTGCCGAGCTTTTCGTGCTCAGCGTAGCTCTTGCGCCATTCCTCGACGCCGAGATGCAGGTAGTCGGCGTAGCGCTCGGTGATGAGCGCACTCTTGTGCTCGGTGAGTTTGGCGCGGCTCGGGGCATCCGGGAGCACTGGGTGCTTGACGACGTTCTGGGCGATCGCCTCGACGAGCGGGTAGTCGCTCACCGTCTGCACGAAAATTGCGCCATTCTGGTGCCTCGGGGTGGCGGTGACATCGACCTGCAGGGCGAGTTTCAAATCCTTCTGCAGCAGCCGGTGGTGGATGTCTTGGATGGACTGGAACCAAGCCAGCCGACTGTCGTGGATGTGATGGGCCTCGTCGTTGAACACGGCAAGCTCGTCGATTTCACGCACGATCTCGCCCAGGTCCGTTTGGCTGTCTGTGGTCTTGCCGACGGGCCGATTTCCGAAGGGAGACAGAAAATAGTCCCTCAGGTCATCGTCCTCGAGGGAGGGCTCGCGGACGTCCCCCAGATAGACCCGGTGAATATTGGTCAGGAAGATGTTGCCGACCGGGCGCACCACTCGGACGTCGTCCTGGATGTGCAGCGCGAGCTGGAAGTCGTCGCGCCAGTTCTGCCCCGCGTAACCGTTCTCTGGAAGTACCGGATCGTTGAAGAAGATCTTCAGACCGTCGAAATCTGTCCGAAGGCGGTCAAGGACGATGATGTTTGGGGCGATTAGGAGGAAATTGCGCGAGAGCGGAGAATCACGCTCGTAGAGCTTGTGAAAGTAGCTCCAGGCCATCAGAAGCGAGAGCACTTTGGTCTTGCCGGCGCCGGTTGCCATCTTGACGACGAAGCGCGGCCAGGCTTCGTCGAACATGCTGGCCGACACTGCGCCGGAGGCATCGAAGCGCATCAGATCGAACTTGTCGCGAGCACGGCGCACATCGTAAAGCCAGATCACCGACTCGACGGCCTCGCGTTGCGCGAAGTAGTAGCGAAACTGGCTCTGCGTGCCGTCCGCCTGTTCGATCAGATGGTCGGTCTTGAACCACCACTCGAGCAGTGCGCGGGATGTCGCGGAGGCACCCGGATACCCGGAGTCTCGCCACCGCGTCACTTCCTCGCGGATATGCTCGACGAGTGGTGGAAGGAGCTTCTCGCGGGCGGTCTCCCGCAATTCCTCGGCTGCGGGGAACCAGCGCTGTTCGGGATTCAGGATCTCGTAGGGAGAGTGGGGGAAATCGGGATGCAGTGCCATCAGAGCTTTCCTTCGTGAGCTCGGTCATCAGAATTAGTGTCGGCCTCGGCGCCGCCTCCGCTGTCCCGCACTCCGGCTCCCTTTGCCGAGCCGTGTCCCACATGTGCATTGAGCGGCTCCTGGCATTCGTGAATTACCGCACCGGAATCAACGTCGGTGACGCGCTCCATGTACCGATCATTCAGACGATCAATATGCCGTTCCACTTTGACCAAGCGGGCCTTTTGGGACGGCTCAAAGCGACTAGTTCCCTCTGAGATAATTGACTTTCGGACGTTCGAGCCGGGGCGCTTCAGCTTATACCCGAGCCCATCTCGCGCTTCCGCTCGCTCGAACAATGAAACTTCGAATGTGCGCCGGGTACCCCCGCACCTCGGACACGGTGGCGCCGATGCGCGATCCGCTACATCTTCGAGCTCGCGGCCGCAGTCAGAACATCTGACGCTCACGGCCGCTCGCCACCATGGCGTGATCTCGGGCCGGAGTAGTTCACCGGTGGCTCTTCCTGAGGCGCGAAGCTCGGGACAGGTTGGGCGGGTTCCCCTTCCTCGGCTGCGCGCCGCTGATCGCGCTTGATGCGCTCGTAGATCTCTTCGCGGTGCACTCCGACGTGCTTGGGCGCATTGACGCCGACGCGCACCTGATTGCCCTTGACGCTCAGCACCGTGATGGTGACTTCATCCCCAATCATCACGGACTCGCCGACTCGCCTGCTCAGGATCAGCATGGGGCCCCTTCCATTCGGTAGTTCTACCCGACACCTTGGCTCTCCGGCCCTTGGGATCCGGATTCCAATGCGGGATTCTAGCTCAGCCTCAGCCTCCTGGCGGCGGATAGGTACGCTAGGATGGGCCAGTTCCCGGTCCATTTGCCGACTTGCTCGCCGTTCAGGGAAGCTCGAGGTACGTCCGGGGGCATTGCGTTCCGGGGCTTCGGCTACTGCTCTGATTTCCGGAGGGCCTCGGCACATTCAGCGAGCCGGACGGATAGCTCGCCAGCCCTTTCTCGACGTCGACCGCTGATGCGGCGGGGCGGGCCACACTCTTCCACGTCACGTCAAGGTCTGCGGCGGACACGCCGGGAATCCTGCCCGCGAGGAGGGCGAGGGCTGCGGTCCGTTCACGGGGATCACGGCCGTACCCGCAGGCCAGGTGACGCAGGCAGGTCGAGAGCGCCCGCAGGGCTCCGATCAGATCCGTAACCTTGGGCTCGTTCGCCAATTCGTCGTCCCTGCTCGTGCTCACCGGCGGCCAGGATCTCGGGCGGTGAGCCGCGCCGCCGGCGCGGCCGGGCCATCCAGGCCGGCGACGGCGAGTGTCTCGGCGGGGACGGTCCGCCCCGCCTCCAGTGCCGCCTCGGTCCACTGGTGGCACTCGTCGCGGACGATGTCCGCGAGATCGGCATCGACGACGCGGATGCCGACGCGGGCTGTCTGCGCGCCGATGGATCTGCTCGTGCCGGAGCGCAGGCTTGTGTCCTTACTGCGCCGCTTCCCGCCGAAGATCGATGACGGGAACCCGCTCACTCTGCGAGTCCCCCTCGCGGGCCTCGCGCGGGGACAGAGAAACGAGCACCTTTGCAGCATGAATCTTCTCAACCGCGATCCGATGCAGTTCCGCGCGCGCCACCTCATGCATCGAACAGCCCAGCCGGCGCGCTTCCGCGTAGAGATATGCCTTGGTTTCGGAGGTGACTTTCAGTCGTTTGAGGTCTTCGAGTTGAATCATCGCGGTCGCCTTAAGTCAGTAGCACGAGCCCGCTCGTGCCGTTGTTGTTCTCGATGATGACGCCGCATTTTGGAACCGAAGGGGCGGACAGAATCGTCAGTTCATGCAGCCCGGAGTGTAGACCATGCCATACGTCACTGTCAATCATGCCATACCTTTGTCGTGGGAGAATTTTACTTATGGAGACTAAACGCATGGGCGAACGCATCCGTGAGATGCGCACCCAAAAAGAATGGAGCCAGGCTGAACTCGCCCGGCAGGTCAAAGTCTCGCGAGCCACCGTGAATCAATGGGAAAGCGGAACGATCAAGGACATCAAGCTCCAGACTTTCCTGCGGCTGGTCGAGGTTCTAGGCTGCACCCCGAACCACCTGATCTTCGGACCCTCTGGCACGATCAATGCCCCTCAGCCCGGTAGAAAGCGCAGCCCCGTCGCCGGCAACCGGCCCTGACCGAGCCTGCGTGGTTCTTACGGACCGTTGAGCCGGCGAGCGTCGCCCCCCACAGCGACGCGCGCGCGCCACCCGCTCGCTAAGCCATGGCATCCCGGCGCGAGGGGCGTGCGCCGCCGTGAGAGGGCGGGCGAGCACCGCGGGACCTGGAACGCGCTGGCTTGTCCCCCTCCACCACGGCCCTTGAGCCAGGCTTCGCGGAATCCGCGGCGCGTGGACCTCCGTCATGCCGGGGTCCCGGCAGTTCGACAAAAATAACATCCTCGAGCACCGCGAAGCGAACCCCGCGAACAGATCTCCAACGAATCATCTCGTCTTTCCTTTCGCCGTACTACCACGGCGTTTAGCATGATTCCTGGGTAGTCATAAGCTGGCATGCTTGACATGTCGGATGGCTTACCATACGCTGATGAGCCATGCCATCCAGAACCCCACGAACCAGAGTGCGGCGGGCGAGGACTCCCGTGCGGAGCGCGCACCTTTCGAGCGGGCGACACTATCTGCGCGTGCTCGATCCCCCGCCGCCGCCAGAGTTGCGCCGCGCGCACGATGTGCGTCACCTGGTGATTTGCGGCGGCTGCCGGTGTTTGGCCGACGAGCGGCACTGTGTGCGTCGGGACGGAAAACCCTACCACGGGCGGTGCTTCCTGCAACGCTTCGGAATGCGTGCCCTCCAAGCGGTGCCGAGGGAGGAGCGCGGCGGCCTTCAGCTTTCTGACATCGGATTGCTCGCCGCGCGGACGCTCATCGCAGGCGATGCTTCGGCTGAACGGCAATAGAATCCATATGCGCGCGCCGTCCAATTCCGGTTCCCATCCCTCCGCTTCGGTTTATCGATCGCGAGACTCAATAGGGCGGCGCACAGCGATGCGCAAAGGCGTGTTCGTCCTGCTGAGAGTATCGGCGGGGAACCTGCCGCCTGGAGAGCGGGATTTATATCCGCTCCCGCGTGCTATCGCGCATGCGAGCTCCGCGAATCGGATCAAGACCGTCGAGCGTCTGCGCATGAGCTGCATCAGGCAACGGTACCGATCTCTCATGCAGCATGTCCGTGAACCGCGACACGCTTGTGCGACGGTATTCACATCACCACACCGCGGTCGCTCGAGGCGAAAGTGCGGCTTCAATGATTGATGAAGCTCACTTTCCGGGATTGCGCGCGCAGTACCTCGATGAACGTGCGCAAACCCCTCTCGCCATCATTCGTGCCTACCGCAAGACCGGGTGCGCCATCGTGACCATCGAACGCTCGCGGCGGACGCATCGCCGCCACCGCGTCAGTCTGCGCCGGTACGCGCTGCTGCGCGCCTGGACCATCACCCGAGCTGCGCGGCTCTGGCGGACCGGTGGCTATATGGATCGAAATTCCTTTGCCGTTTCGCTATGGAGAACCCTATGAACGCCGTACTCAGCACCCCTGCCCGAGTGTGTGCATCCTGTCACCGACCCAGGCCGGCCGCCTCGTTTCCCCTGATGCGCAGCGGCCGTCCGCGCAGGTGCTGCGGCATGTGCCTGAGCAAAGACACCGGACCCGCGTTACCCCTCTACCCCGCACCGACCGAGACGGATCTCGCCCTTGAACGGCGCATCGATGGGATTGCCGAGGATTTGCAGCTCACCTCCCATCAACCGGCCACCCTCGCGCGTCGCTACAAGATCGAGCGGCTCCGTGCCGCGCTCGTATCAGCGGTTCGGTTGCGCAGCGCGGCGCAGATTCTGCGGCTCGCGATCGAAATGTCTGAATGCGCCGGGCACAACAACTGATGGAGCGCAAATGAAGCGGTCGAACGCCATTGGCGCGAACGTCACGGAATTGCGCCGCCTGGTACGCTCCGGCGTCCTTGCTGGCACGATGCTCATCCTCCTCGTTTCCCTTCCCGACTTCGTGCCCCCTCTCACTCATCTCCTGCGCCCGAGTCCCACCTGCATTCGCGGGGCCGATTGCATGGAGGAAACGATCAAGGCAGTCGTCTGGCATCTCCGGTGGGACTGCGCCGCCCTCGGCGCGATCACCATCCTATACGGCGCGATGCTCGCGCTATGGATGCGGAGGGGGCGGGAGAATGCATCCATCGCAGGGAATGACTCTGCGGTCCCGGACAGCACAGCCGCCGGCGGCTGTTCCAGCGATACAGACTCGCCGCAGCCCTCCGGGATGAGCGCCAAGGAAATCGCCTCGCACTTACGAGGGCCTTGGAAGACGGAAGAATCCGGATGTGCCTACTCCACTCCTCAGCGTCGAGTGCGTATCGCGATCGAAATCAATCGCGATTGGGACGCGATGCGGTACGAGAGAAGGGACCCCTACGCGGATTGCGACGAGTTCGCGCAGGACCTCCTCTCCACCGTCGGCGATGATCTGTCCCCGCGCGATCAGATTGCGCTGGTCCGCGCGTTGACCGTTCGGCTCACCGCCTGGCAGGTCAGGCGCGGTTGCGAGGACGATCCTGTTTGTCGCTGTCTTGAAGATCTCTTGCTTCGGCACCGGGCCGCTCGAGCGCTCTCGGTGTATGCCAGTCCCGTTTCCGAATGACGTTCGGGATCATAGCGAGCGAGCGCCACACAGATCTCATAGCATCGAAGGATGTTCCCCATTCTAAGGACTTCCGAATGACGCAAAAGACCACCCTCAAGACTCGCCCGTCGTCAGCGACGCGCGCCCCAACCGCTCGGCCGATGGCGGAATTCACCCTCCCCGGCGCAATCCTCGACATTACTGATGACCTCATGAGCACCGAGAGTCTGCTCGCCACGGCCATCGCCGCGGTGGGCACCGAGTCTGTCGATGCAGAAGATGTGCAGATCACTCTCGTCATTGTGCGCACGCGCCTGCGCGCCACCATGAAACGTCTCCGCGCGCTAGGGAGTTAGTCCCATGCCCATGCTCACCGCTTCAGGCCAACTTTTCGACCCCACGTGTCTCGCGGCCGGCGTGCTCGCGGACACGGTTTGTCTCTCGGACATCGCACACTCTCTCGCACACATCTGCCGGTTCGTGGGCCACTGCAAGCGGCACTATTCGGTCGCCGAGCATTCCCTGTTCGTGGCGGACATCTTGAAGCGCCAGGGATACCCGGCGGCAGCACAGTTCGCCGGCCTCATGCATGACGCTCACGAAGCCTATTGCGGCGATGTCGCCACTCCGATCAAAGAGGCGATCGGTCCAGCATGGCGACACCTTGAGGACGGTATCGAGCGGACCGTCCACGCCGCGCTCGGCGTCAGCGCTCTCATGGCCAAGTGGAAAAGTCCCGTCCATCGTGCCGATTCGAGCGCACTGGTAACGGAAATTCGCAGTCTTTTCCTCACCCCCGCGGATGCCGAGGCACGCATCCGCGCCCTCGGCCTCGAACACGTCGATCCGGTCGACGACAGCCTCCTTCTAGCGTCCCCCGGTGTCGGGTACGCACGGCGCTTCCTCGAGCGCTATCACGCCTTGCGGCAGGGACTCCTCAACCACCGCACCGCTTCGTGTCGGGGGACATGAACATGCCAACCTTCGACATCCCGCGAACCGTGATCGAATGGCTGCGCTCGGGCGAACGCGGGCTATCCAGTGAATTCATCGTTGAGTACCTGTAGGGATTCCCGCTCCTCGAGGGACATTGGCGCGCGACGTTCCATCACCCGTTTGACCCCGCGGACCTGCGCCGCTGCTTGCTGCTGCTCGAGGACTCACCCGAAACGCCCGCCGAGTTTCCGCGCATGCGCGCGGCAAGTCCGGTATGGGCGCGCCTGGTGGACGCATGGCCGGCGCTCACGGCGCAGCTCACCGAGGAGATCGGCAACCTGCGCGGACCCGCAAACTGGTCGGCACCGCTCACCTACGCGGCCATGAAGCGGGTCCTGGGCGAAGCCGAGCGCGAAAGCGACAGGCGGGCAAGAGCGGCAGGATGAAACTCAGCATCCTCATTGCAACCTTGCAGAGGATTGCCGCGGTCGGCGGCGATCCTGACGTGATGGTCAGCGTGCAGAGCCAAGGCGAGCTCCGCGGCCCCACTCCTGCTGTCGGGATCATTGGCGCGCACGCCGGTTTCGACTGGGATAGCGGGCGCGTCCTTCTCACCCCCGCGCAGCCGGTGGTCGCCCTCACTCCCGAGCAGGTCGAGGCGATCGTCAAAAGCGTACGTAGCGGTCAGTCCTGGCATGCCTACCAGACGTATAAAACGCTGCGCCAGCGATGCCGCGATCTCGAGGCTCAAATAGCCCAGATCGCCCCGAACAACGGACCCGCACCATCCGCGTGAGCATACCTGCCCGAGGCTAAAACCCGGTGTCTTTATTCTGAATCCGATGTCGCCTCCCGGACTTCGGATAGCTACTTACAGGAGAACTCATTGCCATGTCCCATCCGACACAGAACCTCACCCTCCCCACCGGGATTGCTTTCGCCGATCTGAAATTCAGGGTCGACGGAACCGATTACCTGCACGAACTCAAGCCGTTTCGCGCGTTCTGCCGCCACAACAGAATTGCGATGTCTCTCCTCACGACACAGATGCACTGCGATTTGATCAATGACTGGTATGACCTGCACGTCGCGACTGGCGGCAGCGACCCGGTGATGAAAAACCTGCGTGCGGAAATCGCTGCTGAAATCCGCGCGCAGGACGGTGTGCAGCTCGACCCCGGACACGCCTGAATCGAGCATTTCTCCGTACAATTTGAGGCGCATGTCACTTGACACGAATGTCTGGCATGCCATACACTTGGCATAAGATAAAACCTTCCCCTGATCCGGCATCGCCGCCTCGGGGGACGGTGGAGGCTCACGAGTGTTTCCAGTTCACCGACCCTCACCGCTGACCGTTCTGTCACTTGCCCTCGCCTGCTCCGCCCTCGGTCACCCGTCGGCCACCGCCACGGCCGCAACAGCCACCGCCTGGTGGCATCGTTCCCCGCGGTACTCTCATTACGAGACCCGTCGCCGCGCCGCCGCCCCGCATCCGCTGCGCGATGCGCTGCCGAATCCCCGTCTCACTCCCGGTGCTTTGAATCCGGCGGTCACGCAGTCCGACATTGACCAGACAATTTGCGTCCGGGGCTATTCGCAGAGCATCCGGCCGCCGGAGCGCTACACCGAGCGACTGAAGCGCGCTCAGATTCGCGAATACGGGTACCGGGACCGCTGGCTCCGTGATTATGAAGAGGATCACCTCGTCGCTCTGTCTCTCGGGGGCGCGCCGACGAGCCCGGAGAACCTCTGGCCGCAACCCCATGATGTCGTCGGAGGATGGGGCAGCTACGCGAAAGACCGTCTCGAGGGTCGACTGCATTGGCTGGTGTGCCACCGCGGGCTTCGCTTAGCCACTGCGCAACGCGCACTCGCCCATGACTGGATTGCGGCATACCAGCGATACATCGGACGGGTGCCGAACAATCAGCGACTGCATTGGAACGGAGGCTAATCGCACTATGAACCACGATATCACGATGATCGGCCGTATCTTGTGCGGGTATCCGCGGGGTCACCTTGAAGAGGTGCGCTCGTGACGCACGCGAGAGAGATCGTAGTCGACAACTTCGCCTGCGGCGGCGGCGCATCGACCGGGATCGAGACCGCCCTCGGCCGACCGGTGGACATCGCCATCAACCACAACGCCAAAGCGCTCGCGGTTCACCTCGCGAATCATCCCCGCACGCTACACCTGCGCGAGGACATCCGGGACCTGGATCCGCGTCACGTCGGCCCCGGGCGTCCGGTGGGTCTTGGCTGGTTCAGTCCCGACTGCACCTATCATTCCAAGGCGCGTGGCGGCAAACCGTTCCGTGATCGGAATCGGGCTCGCCGGGTGCGCGGCCTCGCCTGGACCGTGATCCGCTGGGCGAAGGAGCGCCGGCCGCGGGTCATCATGCTTGAGAACGTGGAGGAATTCGCCGATTGGGGGCCGCTGGGTGACGATGGCCGGCCGGATCCAGCACGTCGTGGCATGACATTCCGGCGCTGGCATCGGCAGCTTGAGAATCTCGGCTACCAGGTCGACATGCGCGAACTCCGGGCGTGCGACTACGGCGCGCCCACGAGTCGCAAGCGCCTCTTCGTGATCGCTCGGTGCGATGGGGACGAGATTGTCTTTCCTGCGGCCTCTCACGGGCCATGGATCGGGGCGCAGACCTATCGGACGGCAGCCGAGTGCATCGATTGGTCGATTCCATGCCCGTCGATCTTCACGCGAAAGAGACCACTCGCGGAGGCTACGCTGCGGCGCATCGCCCGAGGGGTCATGCGGTACGTCGTGGAGGCTCCGCAGCCCTTCATTGTGCCGCTGACACACCACGGCGATCGGCGCCTACACCCGCTCGCGGAACCGGCTCCGACGATCACTGCGGCGCATCGCGGCGAACTCGCTCTTGTTTCCCCCGCCCTCATCAATACTCGCAACGGAGAGCGCCAGGGCCAAGAGCCGAGGGTCCGGGACATCGAACGTCCCTATCCAACGATCACCGCTCACGGCTCGCAGGGCGCCGTCGTGGCGGCGTTTCTGGCGCGGCACTACGGAGGGCACGAGAATGACGGCCATCCGATGACGTGGCCCGTATCCACCATCACGACTCAGGATCACCACCACCTGGTCGCCTCGCACGTCGTGAAGCTGCGCGGCGACAATATCGGGCAGCCGGCTGATCAGCCGCTGCAGACGGGTAGCGCCCAGGGTTTTAACTTCGGCGAGGTGCGCGCCGTTTTGCTGAAATATTACGGAACAGATCAGGACCCGCGCATCGAGCGACCGCTCGACACCATCACCACCAAGGATCGCTTCGGCCTGGTGACGGTGCATGGGGAACCCTACGCCATCGTTGATATTGGGATGCGGATGCTGACTCCGCGCGAGCTTGCTCGGGCAACGAGCTTTCCGGATGAGTACGTCCTGGACCCGATCTATGAAGGCAAGCCACTCAGCAAGACCGATCAGGTCTGGATGATCGGCAATGCGGTTCCGCCGGCGGTGGCCGAGGCCCTCGTGCGAGCCAACGTGACTGATCAGGCTCGGGAGGCGGCAGCATGACTGAAAACCAGCGTGCTGTGTTCGCACAGGTCGATGCGATCCACCGACTGGAGGGGGTTGAGCCGACGGAGCTACAGAAACGGCTCCGGACGGCCATCCTGGCCGATCGCGTGACCAGCGCGCAGGCCGCCAAAGAAATGAGCGCTTACGCTGCTGAGCACCACACTCTGGACGGATTCTTGGAGTCCCGCTCTTGGTCAAAAGATTCAGCAGCCACGGATCGCGGAGAAAGCCGTGACTGAAAAGAAGCGCGCAGTCCGCTACTACGCCACCGAGGAAGGCTGCGGCCGCGTGCGTGGAATTTTGCGCGCGCACGGCGTCGAGGCAACCGTTTCCGTCGGTAAGGATGGTCGGTTCGAGATTCATGCACAGAGCGCCACGACACGCCACACCTGCCATTGGCCAGTTTGTGACAAAGAAGTCCCGCCCGCGATGTGGGGTTGCAAGACCCACTGGTTCAGCCTACCGAAACGGCTGCAGGATCGCATTTGGGCGACCTATCGGCCAGTTCAGGAGATCACGAAGACGCCGAGTTCCGAGTACATCGCGGCGTCGCGGGAGGTGCAACAGTGGATCGCGGCTCAAGATCAGTAACTCACGCGGCCGGGTGGCTCGGCGAACAGTCGTCCGCGGAACTCTGCTCTCCTGTGCTCATCGTGAAGAGAATCGCGCTCGCCCGCGTCGATCTGTCGTCCGAGAAGGCAATGCAGTATGGAATCGCCGTCGCCCTCGAGTCCGCCGGCATCCCATTCGAGCGCGAGCACCGACTCTCGAACGAAGACATCCCCGACTTCCTGATCCCCTGCCCCCGCGAACTCACCCAGTGGATCGCAGTCGAGTGCAAGCTCAAGGGACGGGGCGGCGGGCCGCGCAAGATCGACACCTATCGCCAGATCGAGCGGTATGCGCGGCACCCGGAAGTCGCCGCCATCATCCTCGCCTCGAATCTCAGCATGGGGCTGCCCGCCGAGATCGGCGGCAAGCCCGTGTATGCCGTGTCCCTCTCCAAGGGGTGGCTGCTGTGAGCAGAATTCTTCCATTGGTGCTCGAGGAAGCGCCACCGGTGCCCCTTGCGGTCCATGACCGCCACAGTAGGTGCCAGCGAACCGGACCGAGTCCGGCGCAGGCCCGGACCTATGGAACGCTGCGGCTCATCGACGACGAGCGCCGCGCGCAGGGACGTTGGGAGATTGCCGACTTGGAGCCGCACGTCGCGATCCGCTTCAAGCATCTCTTCCCCCGCGTGCCGAAGAACTCGGCCGGCCCGTTCCATCTGCCGAACGATCTGATCCACGCCGCAGACCTCGAGTGGTTCACCCTGCGCTATCCGCTCGCCATGACGGCCGAGGACCGCCACGTGCTCGAGACCGGTCGGCGCGGGTGGAATCACGAGCAGGCCGAACTCGAACGCATTCTGCTGCCCGACTATCGCGCCACATCCATCGACGGCGTGAGGCCCGGACAGCGGATCCGCGACTACCAGGCGCAGGCGATCGAGGTACTGCGCAAGCGCAAGAGCCTCCTCTTGTTCTACGAGGGCGGACTCGGCAAGACCTACACCGCGGCGGGATTCCTCGCGAGTACGCCGGGCACGCTGCCCGCCGCCGTCGTCTGCGATGCCCACATGCAGCAACAGTGGGCGGACAAGATCACCGCCTTCACGGCGCTCTCGGTCCACCTGATCAAGAAGGGCTCGCCGTACAACCTACCGCCCGCCGACGTGTACGTCTTTCGCGTGAGTCAGATCGGCGGGTGGATCCAGTTCTTCAAGTCGCACGGGGGTTTCTTCAAGGCTGCTGTGTATGACGAGCCGCAGAGCCTGCGCACCGGCAAGGGTACGCAGAAAGGTGCCGCGGCGTTCCTCCTCTCCCAGGGGGTCACGTACCGCCTCGGGCTCACCGCCACGCCCATCTACAACTACGGCGTCGAGATGTGGAACGTCATGCAGTTCATCGACGATGCAGTCCTCGGCGGATGGACGGACTTCGAGCGCGAATGGGTCAATCGCCAACCTGGCCGGGGCGGGCACATCAAGGACCCGAAGGCCCTCGGCACATACCTGCGCGAGCAGCACGCGCTCATCCGCCGATTGAAGAGCGACGTCGGGCAGCAGCTACCGAAGACCTCGATCATCGTCGAAACCATCGACTATGACGCCAAGACCGTCGAGTCCGTCGAAGCGCTCGCGCAGCAGCTCGCCATTCGTGCCACCACCGGCAGCTTCGTTGAGCGCGGCCAGGCGGCCCGCGAGCTCGACATCATGGTCCGCCAGGCCACCGGGATCGCCAAGGCCAAAACCGTCGCGCAGTTTGCCCGGCTCATGGTGGAGGCCGGCGAGCCGGTGCTGCTCGTCGGCTGGCATCGCGAAGTGTATCGACTCTGGCTCGAGGCGCTCGCAGACCTCAAGCCCGCAATGTACACCGGCTCCGAGACCGCGGCGCGCAAGGAAGCGGAGAAGCGGCGGTTCCTCGACGGCGATACGGACATCCTCATCATGTCGCTGCGCTCAGGCGCAGGCGTCGACGGGCTTCAGCACCGCTCGTCCGTCGTGATCCTCGGAGAACTCGACTGGTCCCCCGGCATCCACCAACAGATCCTCTGGCGGCTCGACCGAGAGGGCCAGAAGAACCCGGTGACGTGCTTCCTGCTCGTCACGGACGATGGTTCGGACCCCCCGATGATGGACGTGCTCGGCATCAAGAAAAGCGAGGCGACACAGATCGTGGACCCCCATCTCGGGGTACAGGTCGCCGATGGTGACGAGAGTCACCTGCGGCGGCTGGTTGAGCGCTATTTGACCAAGGCCCATGCCGGCGCGGCTCGGCACGGCACGCAGTGCGGGCTGTGCAGCCCGCAGGGCCCGGGCGGGGGAGAACTTTTGAACGGTCTCATTTTTGACGGAGTCTGACCATGCGCGGCGTGAACAAAGTGATCCTGGTCGGCCACCTCGGCCAAGACCCCGAGGTGCGCTCAATGCCTTCCGGCTCGAGCGTCGCGAACCTGAGTCTCGCCACCAATGAACAGTGGCGGGATAAGAACACCGGAGAGCAGCAGGAGCGCACCGAGTGGCACCGCCTCGCCCTCTTCGGCCGGCTCGCCGACATCGCCGGTCAGTACCTGCGCAAAGGCGCGCCGGTTTACGTGGAAGGCCGGCTGCGCACTCGCAAGTGGCAGGACCGCGACGGCCACGACCGCTACAGCACCGAGATTGTCGTGAACGACCTGCAGATGCTCGGCGGGCGCGGCGGCACCTCTCAGGCTGGCCCGGACCGGCCGTCCCCCCCAGCGGAAAGCCGCGGGCCAGCGAGCCGCCCGGACATGCCCTTCGACGATGACATCCCCTTCGCATGGGCCCTGCTCGCGCCCATCGGTACCCTTCTCGCGATGCTCGCTCCGCATGCGGCGCGGCTGGTGGCCTGAGCACGCCCCATGCGCGAGGCCATCGAGGCATATCCGCTCACGTGGCCGCAGGGCTGGCCACGCAAGCAATCCTACCAGCGCTCACGCGCGAAGTTCTCGACCTCTGGCCGAGTGCTTTCGGTGATGGACGGGATCCAGCGCGTGCTGCTCGAACTCGAGCGCCTCGGCGTGAAGCGGGATGATCTCGTGATCTCCACAGACATTCCGACGCGCCTCGACGGCCTGCCGCGGTCGGATCGCACGGTCACCGACCCCGGGGTCGCCGTCTACTGGCTCAAGGGCAAAGCCACCCGCTGCATGGCGATCGACCGCTACGACCGGGTCGCCGACAACCTGGCCGCGATCGCGGCCACTCTCGAGGCCATGCGCGCGATCGAGCGCCACGGCGGCGCGGAGATTCTCGACCGCGCATTCACTGGATTCGTCGCACTGCCCGCGCCCGAGCAATGGTGGCAGGTGCTCGGCATCGCAGAGAACGCGACAGGCGGGGAAATTGATGCCGCATACCGCCGCCTGGCGGCGCTCCATCACCCGGACCGGGGTGGCGACAGCGCGCAGATGGCGAGGATCAATATCGCTCGGGACCAGGGTCTTGCGGGGTCCTCATGACCGCCGAAGAAACTCGCCCACAGCCTGAGACGATCGGGCTCATCGAGGCCGCCGCGCTCTTGCACATTGGGCGGGAGGCACTGCGCACCTTGTGCGAGCGGGGCGAGATCCCCGCACTCTCCCTCAACCGGAAGCATTGGGTACTGTTGCGTTCGGATGTTCTGGCATACATCGCCCACACCGCTCGCCAGCAGGCCGCCGCCCGTCGCCGCTCTTGCGAATCTTCCGCGCCGCAGATTGACGTCACGACGGACGGGGAGCCGCGGAAGGGTCGGCCGCGCCGGGAACTGCCTGATCTTGCTCCCTACGAAACCCGCGCCGGGCTTTCTACCAAAGTCGGGCGGCGAGGTCCGAGGCCCGAAGATTCGCGTAACGCATGAGCATCCGCGGATCTTTGTGACCCGTGATCTTTGCGATCTGCGCATCCGATAACGTGGTGCGCTCGTACAGCCTCGAGGTCGCTTCATGGCGAAGGTCGTGAAAGTGCAAGTCGGGGCAGCCGGCCGCCTCGAAGACACGTGCCCACTGCCGCGACAGCAGCGCCGTTGTTTTTCGAACCGTGCGCGCATCGCCCACGTCCGCACACCAGGGGAATAGGAGCGCTGAGTCCGCGCGCTCCTCGAGCCACGGCGTCAGTGCGCCGAGCGCCACGGAACTCAAGGGCACCTGGCGCTTACTTCCGTTCTTCGTGCGATCGAGGAAGATCGTGCGACGCTCGATGTCCACTTGGTCCGCCACCAGCGTGAACAGCTCGCGCATCCGCATCGCCGTTTCGAGTGCCAAGTCAAACAATAGCGCCAGAGCCGCGCGGTGTTTGAGCACCAGTGCCCGCCCGGCCGTCGACTCCGGCGACTGGCGCCGCCCCGTGATGAGCACCGCGCGGATCGCCTTTTCTTCCTCCGCTGTCATTCGCCGGTCGCGTTCAGTGTCCGTCTTCGCCCGCCCGCCGCGCGCGACGGTCTCGCGCTCATCCGCTTCGGTGTATGTCGCATATCCGCGTGGCAATGCGCGCAAGGGGTTCGTAGCCAGCATGCCGTGGGCGAGCGCCCAATCCAGCGCCCGGGCGAGCGCACCGACCCGATGGCGAATCGTGGTCGGCGCGAGGTTCGCCTCGCGCTTGAAGTCGCTGACCCACTTCACCGCCCACGTGAACGTACAGTCGGCAAGACGCAGGTCCCATCGCACGCTGTTGGCGATGATCTCCAGTTGCTCCCGATCGAGCGCGGACACCTCCGTTGTATTGAGGTAATTTTGCAGCGACGCGCGCAGATACCCAGGGCCGGTATCTGAGGCGATCTCCACCGGCACGATGCCACGAGCCAACAGGGCCTCGAGACGCGCCACGTATTCGTCGCCCTCGGCTTCGTCCCGAAAGGTCACGTAGACCGGCTTTGGCAGAAGCCCCTTGCGCTTCAGCACGTACTGCCAGCCGGCCCCCCGACGTCGCTTCACCGCCATTGAATTCCTCTCGCGTAGACGGCCTAAACCGTTAGTCTACGCTGAAATTGACACCCCAAACCGGGTGTCATTGGAATATTTCAAGGGCTTATCGGTGGGTTTTCGGAGGGTGCCGAGGAAAGAAAACACCGCTACCTTATTGTTTTTATTGGAGGCTAGGGTCGGAATCGAACCGGCGTAGACGGCTTTGCAGGCCGCTGCATGACCACTCTGCCACCTAGCCATCAAGATGCAAGAAGCCCCGGGGTGGGCCGCCGGGGCTTCGGAGCGAGAACCCGGGTGATTTTCCCCCAGCCGCGCCGATCTGGCAATGGCCGCATCCGGGATCGGCTCGCGCCGAAGCGCCAGCGTCCGATCCCGCCTTCGCATTCCGCTCGCGGCGTTGACCCGCCACACGCCGACGGCTTGGCGCTCCCGGGCGCGATCGGCCAAACTCTTCTCCTCGCGGAGCCTTCGCCGCTTCGCACCGACCCTGAAAGTGCCGAGGTCATCGGCTGAGGTGCATCACTTAATGAGGAGACTCGCGCCCGCATGGGCATCCTGCATTGCGCTGGCCCTCTGGGGCTCGGTGGCAACGGCATACGCGGCCCAGCTCTCGGATGTGCGCGTCACTCGCCAAGGTGCGCGTTTTCTCATGAGGATGCGCATCGCGCTCGATGCGCCGCCGGCCGCGGTATTCGCGGCGCTGCAGGACTACCAGGCCATGCCTCGCTACAACCCGGACCTGCGCTCGGTGCGCGTCGAGCCCACCGGTCAACCGGATCGGGTGCGACTCTTCAGCACCGTGCACGCCTGCGTGCTCTTTCTGTGCAAGACGCTGCACCAGGAGCAGCTCATGACCGCCGAGCCGCGAGCGCACGGTGGTGTGCTGCGCGCGCGGCTCCTGCCGGGAGCGGGTGATTTCAGGGAAGGTCGGGGTCTGTTCAGGGTGAAGCCCTGCCGCGCGCCCGATCCGCGCACCTGCCTCGACGTTCGGCTCGAGCTCGTGCCCGGCTTCTGGGTTCCGCCCATGATCGGGCCCTGGGCGATCCGCATCATGTTGTATCGCGAGGCGGAGCGCACGGCCGCGGGGCTCGAGCAGGTGGCGCGACGGGCCGGTCAGTCTCCCCCCGGAACCGAAGCCGACCGAGCCCGGTTCTAACGCCGCTCCGTCACGCCGAGCTGCTGCAACAGCGGACCGAGGAGCGGCGCGATACGCCGCAACTCCTCCCGATGCGCAGCCGAGAGCGCAGCGAGCGCCGCCTCGCCGGAGGCCGTGAGGGACAGAACGGCGCGGCGCCTGTCCCGGATGTCGGTTCGCCGCACCAGGTATCCCCTTTCGACCAGCCGGTCGACGAGTCCGACCGCGCTGTGATGGCGAATTCCCAGCCGCTCGGCGAGATCCCCCACCGTCACCTCGCCGCCCCCCGGGTATCCCTTGATGGCGAGCAGCGCCTGATGCTGACGCGGCGCGAGGCCGTCGGCGTGCGCTGCCTGAGCACTGAAGGCGAGGAAGCGCGCGAGCAGATACCGGAACTCGGCGAGCAACTGGTAGTCGCTCGATGAGAGCGCGGCGGAGCTTCGTGGCCGGGTGGCGCGATGTCTTGCTTTCCGGGGCATGTACGACCTTTCAGTGCGCTGCGGGCGCTGCTCTGCCGGCGGTGCCTCATCCGCGACTCTACTGCAGCCTGCGCTCGGGTCCAATCCTGCGCCGGGCGTCCGAGCTTCCCCGGGCGCGGAGCGGTTCCGAATCAGCGTGTGAGCCAGCCGCGCGAGCGCACGGTGGCGATCGCATACGGCAAGATCCAGAAGAGGGCCACGGAGGAGAAATAGGCGTAGAGCACGCCATAGACGAAATCGAGCGAGCGCTCGGCGCGCAGGTAGTAAAGCACCTGAAAGACCGACATCGCCGCGACCCCGACGATGACCGGGACGGCAATCCCCGGATGCAGCGCAATGATCACCGGCAGCACGCCGAGGCTCGCGTAGCCGACCGGGAAGCCGGCGTTCGTGATGAATCGATCGAAGAGCGCCAGCGCGCGCGTCGGCCAGGGTCTCTTCCACACGATCCGCGCGAATCGCAGCTCTTCGCGCACGTACGAGCGGTTCCAGCGCAGGAGCATCTTGCAGAGCTTCCCGTAGGCGTGCGGCACGACGGTGTGCACGACGGCGGTACGCTGGTAGAGCGCATCGTAGCCCTGGTCGAGGAGGTCATTGGTCATGGCCCGATCCTCACCGAACGTGCAACGGGAACCGAGGAAGACCTGATTCCTCCAGCGCTCGAGCACGCCGCGAACGGCCGCCGCCCGATAGGCGGTGAGAGCCCCCGGACAGCAGTAGACATTCCGGTACACCGACTCGGCAGCCCGCAGCATGTCGAAGGAGAGAATGAAGCGCACATGCAGCATGCGCGGGATGACCCCGCGCGCACGGTTGTACACCAGCACCTTGCCGGCCACTGCGCCGACGCGCGGATCGCGAAACGGACCCGCGAGCGCGAGCAGCGCGCCGCGCTCTATCACGCTGGCGGAATCGATGGTGACGAGAATGTCCCCGCGCGCTCGCGCTCGCGGGTCCGT